>FWWL01000750.1_pt1 | contig 86235 bp, 77 predicted proteins | sample 2228331 | NCBI WGS metagenome assembly FWWL01 (sample SAMEA103939775, study PRJEB20133) | metagenome | reverse complement strand
CCCGCCCCCGCCCCCGCCCCCGCCGAAGCCGCTGCAACCACCCCGCGCCAGCTCGATTTCGAGGCGAGCGAGCTTGGCTACAACAGCGAAACCGATACCGTCACCGCGCGCGGCAATGTCATCCTGCGCTCCGAAGACCGCTCGGTGCGCGCGGATGAAGTGGTATGGTTCCGCGAGACGGGCCGGATCATCGCCAGCGGCAATATCCGGCTGGTGGACGAGGCGGGCAACCAGCTGTTTACCGATCAGGTCGAACTCACCGAGGAATTCGACACCGGCACGATGAGCGAGCTGCTGATCGCCCTGCGCGCCGGGGGCCGCCTTGCTGCGCGCTCGGCCGAACGCGGGGCGAATGGCGATGCGATCCTGACCGATGCGGCCTATTCCGCCTGCCCCTTCACCGATGCCGAAGGCTGCCCCAAGGACCCGACCTGGCGCGTCACCGCGCGGCGCGTGATCTACGATCAGAGCGCGGGGCGGGTGCGCTTCGAAGGCGCGATGCTGGAACTGTTCGGCGCGCGCATCCTGCCGCTGCCGGGTCTCGCGATCCGCACCGACGGCGGCGCCGAAAGCGGCTTTCTGGTGCCCGACGTGCGCGTCACGCAGGTCAACGGGCTGGAGCTGTCGGGCGAATATTACTGGCGCATGGCCGACAATTACGACCTGACGCTGGGGGCCTATGTCTTCTCCAATGTCGCTCCGATGGCGAGCGCCCGCTGGCGCCATCTGACCGAAAAGGGCGCCTATCAGATCACCGGCTACGGCACCTTCTCCGATCGCGCGACCGACTTTACCGGAACCGAGAGCCTGCGCTCCGACCCGCGCGGCTATCTCGATGCCAATGGGACGTTCCAGTTCTCCCCGGACTGGAGCCTGACAGGATCGATCCGCCTCGCCAGCGACCGCACCTTCCTGCGCCGCTACGATCTCAGCCGCGATGATCGGCTGCGTTCGACCATCAATCTCGAACGCATCACCGACCGGTCCTATTTCTCGGTGGCGGGATGGGCCACGCAGACGCTGCGATTGAATGCCGATCAGGGGCAGGTGCCGCTCGCCCTGCCCGCGATCGATTATCGCCGGCAGGTCGGCGACACGGTGCTGGGCGGCAATCTGATGGTGCAGGCCAACAGCCTCGCCCTGCTGCGGCGCGACGGGCAGGATACCCAGCGCGCCTTTGCCGGGGCGCAGTGGGATCTGAAGCGGCTGACCGGCATGGGGCAGGTCGTCACCCTGACCGCGCTGGTGCGCGGCGATATCTACAACACCAACGACATCCTTGCCACCACCACCCCGGCCTATCGCGGCACCGAAGGCTGGACCACGCGCGGCATCGCCACCGCCGCGCTCGATATCGAATGGCCTTTCGTGGGCGAGGCTTTCGGCGGCACGCAGGTGTTCAAGCCGCGCCTGCAGATCGTCGCCAGCCCCGACATCAGGAACCTCGCCGTCCCCAACGAGGATGCGCGCGCGATCGACTTGGAGGATTCCAACCTCTTCGCGCTCAACCGCTTCCCCGGTTATGACCGGGTGGAAGACGGCAGCCGGGTGACCTGGGGGGTGGACTGGGAATTGCAGCGCCCCGGCTGGCGCGTGCGATCGACCATCGGGCAGTCCTTCCGGCTCAGCGCGCCCGATCCGGCGCTGTTCCCCGAAGGCACGGGCCTGTCCGAGAGCGTCACCGATTTCGTCGGGCGCACCGAAGTGCGCTTCCGCAACCTTGTCAGCTTCACCCACCGCTTCCGGCTCGACAAGGACAATTTCGCGGTGCGCCGCAACGAGATCGACGCGACCATCGGCTCGCGCCGCACCTATCTCGAAGTCGGCTACCTGCGGCTTGATCGCAACATCCAGACGGTCGAGGATCTGCGCGACCGCGAGGAACTGCGCGCCGCCGCGCGGGTGGCGATCGGGCGCAATTGGTCGGTGTTCGGCTCGGGCGTGTTCAACCTCACCGATCCCGAGGAAGACCCGGTGTTCCAGCCCGACGGGTTCGAGCCGATCCGCACCCGGCTGGGCGTGGCCTATGCCGACGACTGCATCGAATTCGGCGCGACCTGGCGGCGCGACTTCATCGATGCGGGCGACGCGCGGCGCGGCAATGCCTTTCAGTTGTTCTTTGCGCTTCGCAATCTGGGCTTCCGCTGACCATCGCCGCACAATCGGTGGGCGGCGTGTCTGCACGAATTGGCAGGCACGGCAAATGGCGTTAAGGAAGCGCCGGGCGCAAGCTGGGCGGCCTGACGGGGGTCGGCAACTCAGCTTCCATTCAGCCGGTGCAGAGCATTGGCACGACCTTCGCGCCGGATGAGCGCGCATATTTTGGCATGAAGACGGGATTGATCGAGTGAAAGTGAAGCTGTTTTCCAAGGCCCTGCTGGCAAAGACCGGAACCGCGCTGGCCGCTGCCGGCGTGCTCGGCCTTGCCATGACCCCGATTGCGGCCCCGGCGCAGACCGTTGCCGTGCCCACAGCGGACAACCCCTTCGGCCTGCCCGAGGACATCACCCTGTTCGGCAAGTCCGATCCCGATCAACGCACCGCGACCGCGATCGTCAACGGCTTCGTCATCACCGGCACCGACATCGATCAGCGCGTCGCGCTGGTGACTTCGGCCTCCGAAGCGCAGATTTCGGACGAGGAAATGCTTCGCCTGCGCGTGCAGGTGCTGCGCAACCTGATCGACGAGACGCTGAAGATCCAGGCCGCCGCCGCAGCCGAAATGGAGGTCAAGCGCGAGGAAGTCGAACAGACCTATGCGCAGCTCGCCGGCCAGAACTTTGGCGGCGATACCAAGAAGATGGACGCCTATCTCGAATCGATCGGCTCTTCGGCGGCATCGCTCAAGCGCCAGATCGAAGGCGAAGCGGCGTGGGAAAACCTGCTGCGCCGCAACGTCATTCCCTTCGTCAACATTTCCGCCGAAGAGGTCAACGAAGCGCTCAAGCGGATGAACGAGGCCAAGGGCACTGATGAATACCGGGTGGGCGAAATCTTCCTTTCGGCCACCACAGAAAACCGCGCGCAGAAGCTGGCGAATGCGCAGCAGATCATGGAGCAGCTGCAGCAGGGCGGCAGTTTCGTCGCCTATGCGCGGCAGTTCTCCGAAGCCTCGCACTCGGTGGTGGGCGGCGATCTCGGCTGGCTCAGGATCGGCCAGTTGCCGCCGCAGCTCGCCGCGGCGGTGCGCACGATGCAGACCGGCCAGCTTCAGGGACCGATCGAGATTCCCGGCGGTTTCTCGATCGTCTACCTGATCAACAAGCGTCAGGTGCTGATGGCCGACCCCAACGAGGCGATCCTCAACCTCAAGCAGATCTCGATCAGCTTTGCCCCCGGCACCACCCAGGCACAGGCCGAGGCGCGGGTTGAGCAGTTCGGCACCTTCCTCGAAGGCTTGCGCGGCTGCGCGGATGCCGAAGCGGGTGCCAAGGCGATCGGGGCGGACGTGGTCACCAATGATCAGGTCAAGGCTGCCAACCTGCCCGAACAGCTGCGCGCGATCCTGCTCGGGCTCCAGATCGGGCAGGCGACGCCGCCCTTCGGCGGGCTTCAGGAAGGCGTGCGTGTGCTGATGCTGTGCGGGCGCGACGATCCGGTCGATGCCGGCGCGCCGACCTTTACTGCGGTGATGAACCAGATGGAAGAAGAGCGCGTCAGCAAGCGCGCCCAGAGCTTCCTGCGCGATCTGCGCAACGACGCCTACATCGAATACAACTGACGGCGCGGCGCGTTGACGGCCCCGCTCGCGATCACGCTTGGCGATCCGGCGGGGATCGGGCCCGAGGTCATCCTCGGCGCCTGGTTGCGGCTGCGGCGCGAAGGCCGCGCGCCGCCCGCCTTCGTTGTCGGCGGCCCGGAACTGCTCCGGCAGGCGGCTGAGCGCGGCGGGATCGACTGCCCGATCGTCCCCATCGCCGATCCGGCCGAGGCGATGTTCGCCCACGCCGCGGGCCTGCCGGTGATGGCGGGGCTGGACGGGTCCTGGCACCCCGCCCGCCCCTCGCAAGATGGCGCGCGGCTGGCGCTCGCATCGCTGCAATGGGGCGCGAAGTTCGCGCTCTCCGGGGTCGCGAGCGCGCTGGTGACCGCGCCGGTCGCCAAGGGCGCACTGTCGGCGATCGGGTGGGACTACCCCGGCCAGACCGAATTCCTCGCCGACGCTTGTGGCAGGCCCTATCGCGATGCCGTCATGATGCTCGCAGGGCCCTCCTTGCGGACCGTGCCGCTCACCGTCCATGTCGCGCTGGCCGAGGTGCCGGGGCTGCTTTCGGCCGGACTGATCATTCACAAGGCGCGGATCGTGGCCGCAGGGCTGGCCCGCGACTTCGGCATTGCTTCCCCACGCCTCGCGGTCGCCGCGCTCAACCCCCATGCGGGCGAAGGCGGGCAGTTCGGCGAGGAGGACACGGCGATCATCGCGCCCGCCATCGCCGCCCTGCAGGCCGAGGGGATCGCCGCTTTCGGCCCCGTACCCGGCGACGCGCTGTTCACCCCGCGCGCCCGCAGCGGCTATGACGCGGCGCTGTGCATGTATCACGATCAGGCGCTTATCCCCCTGAAAGCGCTGGAATTCGACGAGGGCGTCAATGTCACGCTGGGCCTGCCGATCATCCGCACCTCGCCCGATCATGGCACCGCCTTCGATATCGCCGGGCAGGGCCTGGCCGACGCGGGTGCGATGGCGGCGGCGATCGTGATGGCGGCACAGATGGCTGCAGCGCGCGAGCGTGCCGGTGCCTGAACTTCCCCCCATCCGCGAGGTCATCGCGCGCCACAACCTCGCCGCATCCAAGGCGCTGGGGCAGAACTTCCTGCTCGACGAGCAACTGCTCGCCCGCATTGCCGCGCTGCCGGGGAGCCTCCAGGGCCAGCGGGTGCTCGAAGTCGGCCCCGGTCCCGGCGGGCTCACCCGCGCCCTGCTGCGCGCCGGGGCGAAGGTCACCGCGATCGAGATGGACCGCCGCTGCCTCCCCGCGCTCGCCGAACTGGGCGAGGCGTTCCCCGGTCAGCTTACCGTAATCGAAGGCGACGCGCTGAAGATGGATCACGGCGCGCTGATGGGCGGGGAGCCGTTCCATGTCCTCTCCAACCTCCCCTACAATGTCGGCACCGCGCTGTTCGTGCGCTGGCTTGGCGGCGAAAGCTGGCCGCCCCTGTGGCAGTCCCTCACGCTGATGTTCCAGCGCGAAGTCGCCGACCGGATCGTCGCCAGCGCGGGCGAGGATGCCTATGGCCGCCTCGCTGTGCTGGCCCAATGGCGGGCCGAGGCGCGGCTGGCCATGAAGGTCCACCGCAGCGCCTTCACCCCGCCCCCAAAGGTGATGAGCGCCATCGTCCACGTGACCCCCGCCGCCATGCCAGACGGCGTCTCGGCCCGGATGCTCGAACGCCTCACCGAAGCTGCCTTCGGCCAGCGCCGCAAGATGCTGCGCCAGAGTTTGAAGGGCGTGCCGGGGGCGCTGGAGGCGCTCGCGAGCCTCGGCATAGACGAGACACGGCGGGCGGAGACGGTGAGTGTTGCGGAGTTTGTGGCGCTCGCCCGCGCGATGCAGGGGTGATTCGCCCACCATCGGCGGCCCGGCGCCGCCCGTGTTGGAGACAGATGAGACACTGTCCAAGACGAAAACTCCGGCCCGCCCCACGGCCCTTGCACAAGACAATCCGAGCGGGCTGAAGGCGGGCCATAAGACACGGCCTGCCGCAGTTCGGCCGAGTAGGAAAGCCTCGCCCAGCCGGCCAGCGCAGCCTGTTGCTATTTCCGCGAAGCTGGGCGAACATCGGCACGCGGCGTCGCCGAAGATTGCCGACGCACGCCCGGACCCGTCGTGAGGGGAAGCGATGATGGACGAGCAGGCAATGGAAGAAGGCGAGCCTATCGCCGACCGGATCATGGCGGAGGCGGAGCGCTATGCGGCCGGCAAGGGCTACCGGCTGGGCGAAGGCGCGGAACACCAGTTCCGGCACGTCGCAGGCCTTGCTGCTGCCCTGATCGTGCAGGCCCCTCCCCAATCGGACGCGCGGCGTGCGAAGACCGCCGAGGCCGCGCGCAATTTCCGCGCGATGATAGACGCGATGATCGACGCCCGCCCCGCCGCCTATGCCGGTGACGCCGACCGGCTGGAAGGCGACATCATCGGCGAAGTCACGCTCGCAGCCGCGCACGCCCGTCTGTGCCCGATCTGGCCGTTCTGCTGATGGTGATGGAGGACAAGATCAAGGCCGGTTTCGACGTCGCCGGCGAAAGCGCCAAGCAATTGATCGCGCTTTCCACCGCGACCATCGGCGGCGCGCTGGCGCTGTTCGACGACGGCAACCGGCCGGGGCTCAACCTGCCCGACGGCACCACCCTGTTCGGCCTCGGCATGGTGCTGCTCGGGCTCAGCGTGGCCTGCGGGCTGGTGACGCTCGGCGCGATCGTCGGCCAGCTGTCGGAACGCACGGCGACCCCCTCGGTCTATGCCAAGGGGGTCAGCCTCGGATATTTCTCGCAGATGCTGACCTATGGTCTCGGCCTGCTGCTGCTGATCTGGTTCGCGGTGTTCTAGGCCGCCTTTTTGCGCTTCTTCGCCTCTTGGCGCCAGGCGTGCAGAAGCGGTTCGGTATAGCCGCTGGGCTGCTCCACGCCCTTGAAGATCAGATCCTTCGCCGCGCTGAAGGCCGCGCCGTCCTCGTTGCCCGTCAGCGGCTCATAAAACGGGTCGCCGGCGTTCTGCGCGTCGACCTTGGCAGCCATGCGGCGCAAGCTGTCCATCACCTGCGCCTCGGTGATGACCCCGTGCAGCAGCCAGTTGGCGATGTGCTGCGAGGAGATGCGCAAGGTCGCGCGGTCTTCCATCAAGCCGACGTCGTTGATGTCGGGCACCTTGGAGCAGCCCACGCCCTGATCGACCCAGCGCACCACATAGCCGAGCAATCCCTGGCAATTATTGTCGAGTTCCTCGCGGACTTCCGCGTCCGACCAGTTCACGCCGTCGGCCAGGGGGATGCTGAGCAGTGCGTCGAGGCCCATCGGTTCGGGCAGGGTCTTCTGCACGGCGAACACGTCCTCGGCGTGATAATGCAGCGCGTGGAGCGTTGCGGCGGTGGGGGACGGCACCCAGGCCGTGTTCGCGCCGGCGCGCAGGTGGCCGATTTTCTCGACCATCATCTGCCCCATCAGATCGGGCGCAGCCCACATGCCCTTGCCGATCTGCGCCTTGCCCGACAGCCCATGCTTGAGGCCGATGGCGACATTGCGCGCCTCGTAGGCCTTGAGCCAGTCGCTGCCCTTCATCGCGCCCTTGCGCAGCATCGGCCCCGCGCGCATCGACGTGTGGATTTCATCGCCCGTCCGATCGAGGAAGCCCGTGTTGATGAAGACGATCCGGTCCTTCACCGCGTAGATGCAGGCGGCAAGGTTGGCCGAAGTGCGGCGCTCCTCGTCCATCACGCCGACCTTGATCGTGTTGCGGGGAAGCTGAAGCAAATCCTCAACCGCGTCGAACAGGTCATTGGTAAAGCCGCATTCCTCCGGCCCGTGCATCTTGGGCTTCACGATGTATATCGAGCCAGTGCGCGAATTGCCAAACTTGCCGTGGCCTTCGACGTCGAGCGTTGAGATCGCCGAAGTGAAGACCGCGTCCATGATGCCCTCGGGGATCTCCGAGCCGTCCGGCAGGTGGATCGCGGGGTTGGTCATCAGGTGGCCGACATTGCGCACGAACATCAGGCTGCGGCCCTTGAGGGTCTGCGCGGTGCCGCCCTCATCGGTGTAGGTCTTGTCGCCCGCGAGCGTGCGGGTGAGGGTCTTGCCGCCCTTTTCGAAACGCTCCGACAGGTCGCCGCGGATGATGCCGAGCCAGTTGGTGTAGGCGGTGAGCTTGTCCTCGGCATCGACCGCCGCCACGGAGTCCTCGCAATCGGCGATGGTGGTGAGCGCGGCTTCGACGATGATGTCGGCAATGCCGGCCTTGTCGGTCGCGCCGACCGGGGTGCTCGAATCGAACACGACTTCGACGTGCAGGCCGTTGTTCCTGAGCAGCACGCCCTTGTCGGTGGTGCCCACCTGTTGCGCCGGATCGGCCAGCGCGATAGCCTCGCGGCCCGGAAGGTCGGCCCAACTTCCGCTCCCCAGCGGGAAGGCCTCGTCGAGGAACTGCCGCCCGCGCGCGATCACCGCCGCGCCCCGCGCTGCGTCATAGCCGCCGGGCCGCGCGGCAGGGGCATCGAGCGCATCGGTGCCGTAGAAGGCATCGTAAAGGCTCCCCCAGCGCGCATTGGCGGCGTTGAGAAGGAAGCGGGCGTTGAGGATCGGCACCACCAACTGCGGGCCGGCCATGGTCGCGATCTCGGAATCGACGTTCTGCGTGCCGATCCGGAAGTCGCCCGGTTCGGGGACGAGGTAGCCGATGTCGGTCAGGAACGCCTTGTAGGCGGCAGCATCATGCGGCTGACCCCCGCGCTCGATGTGCCAAGCGTCGATCTGCGCCTGCAGGCTTTCGCGCTTTTCCAGCAGCGCGCGGTTCCGCGGCGCGAAGTCGGCGAGCAGCGCGGCGAAGCCCTTCCAGAAGGCATCCACGTCGCGGCCCAGCGGCGTGAGCACCTCGCGCTCGAGGAAGTGTGCGAGGGCGCCATCCACGGCAAGGCCAGCGCGGGGGGTCATGTCAGTCATTGGTGTCCTCGTCGGTTGAACAAACCCGGGGAGGAGAGGACGGCTGGCCCTATGGCAAAGGGCAGAGGCGATTGCAACGGGTTGGACAGGCGCGATTGCCCGGCTAGAGGGGGTGGCATGAGAGAGGATGCGACCCTGACCGCCATCGACAGCCCCGCCATGCTCGCGCAGGTGCAGGCATGGAGCGCGGTTAACACCGGCACCGCGAACCTCACAGGCCTCGCCGAGCAGGCCGATATGCTGGCCGAAGCCTTTGCGGTGCTTCCCGGCACGGTGGAGCTGGTCGATCCCGCCCCCGTCACCGCGATCGCCGCCGATGGCTCGCCCTTCGAGAAACCTCACGGCCAGCATCTGGTGGTGCGGGTGCGCCCGACGGCCAACCGCCGCATTCTGCTGACCGGGCACATGGACACGGTTTTCCCGGCCGATCACAGCTTCCAGCGCCAGACCTGGTTTGACGACGAGACCCTCAACGGCCCCGGCGTCGCCGATATGAAGGGCGGGATTGCGGTGATGCTGCACGCGCTGATGGCCTTCGAACAGACCCCCGGCGCGGGCGCGCTGGGCTATGACGTGCTGATCAATTCCGATGAGGAAACCGGCTCGCTCGCCAGCGCCGACCTGATCGCGCAGCTGGCGGCAGGCAAGCTGGCCGCGTTGACCTATGAGCCCGCCGCGCTGCCCGATGGCACGCTGGCGCACGAACGCGGCGGAACGGGCAACTATTCGATCACCCTCACCGGCAAGAGCGCCCACGCGGGCCGCAATCCGCATGAGGGGCGCAATGCGGTGGTCGCCGCCGCCGATCTGATCCTTCGGCTGAAGGCACTGGAAAGCGCCGCGATCACCATCAACCCCGCCAAGCTCGAAGGCGGAGCGGCGAACAACGTTGTGCCCGATCACGCGCTGCTGCGTTTCAACGTGCGGCCGAAAACAGTCGAGGCGGGAGCGGCGTTCGACAGCCAGCTCAATGATTTGCTGCGCAGCATTGAGACCGCGCACGAAGTTACCACCCATCGCCACGGCGGTGTCACCCGCCCGCCCAAAACAGTCGACGCGCGCGCGCAGGCCCTGTTCGACCTCGTCCGCCAATGCGGCGCGGAACTGGGGCAGGACATCCGCTGGCAATCCACCGGCGGCGTGTGCGACGGCAACAATATCGCCGCCTGCGGCGTCCCCGTGGTCGACACCATGGGCGTGCGCGGCGGCGCGATCCATTCCCCGGACGAATATTTGATCGTCCCCAGCCTTGCCGAACGCGCCCGCCTTTCGGCCCGCGTGATCGAGCGTCTTGCTTCAGGAGCACTCCAGTGACATTCCGCCTGCGCGCCGCGCGTGCCTCCGATCTCGAGGCGCTTTACGAGATGGCCAAGCTGACCGGAGGGGGATTCACCAACCTGCCACCCGATCGCGCCGCGCTGAAGGCCAAGCTTGAACGTGCCGAGGGTGCCTTCGCGCAGGACAGCGAAACACTGGCCGACGAGCTGTTCGTGCTGGTGCTCGAAAACGCCCGCAGCGGCGCGGTGCGCGGCACCTGCCAGTTGATGAGCCAGGTCGGCCAGCGCTGGCCGTTCTATTCCTACCGCCTTAATACCCTTACCCAGTATTCGCAGGAACTGGACCGTACGGTGCGCGCCGAGCTGCTCAGCCTTGTCACCGATCTGGAGGGGTCGAGCGAGGTCGGCGGCCTGTTCCTCCACCCCAACGAGCGCGCCGGGGGTCTCGGCCTGCTGCTCGCCCGGTCGCGCTACCTGTTCGTGGCGATGCACCGCAAGCGCTTTGCCGACCGTATCCTCGCAGAGCTGCGCGGGATCATCGACGAGCGCGGCGGATCGCCCTTCTGGGACGGGGTCGCGGGCCGGTTCTTCGGGATGAGCTTTCAGGACGCGGACTATTTCAACGCGATCAACGGCAACCAGTTCATCGCCGACCTGATGCCCAAACACCCGGTCTATGTCGCCATGCTCGATGACGACGCGCGCTCGGTGATCGGCGTGCCCCACCCCACAGGCCGCGCGGCGATGCGGATGCTTGAAGGCGAAGGCTTCCGCCACGATGGCTATGTCGACATTTTCGACGGCGGACCGACGATGACCGCCTACACCGACTCCGTCACCGGCGTGAAGAATTCCGTCTCGGCGCGGGTGACGGCGCTGGAGGTGCAGGAAGGCGAGAAGGCGATCCTTGCCACCGGGCGGCTCGGCACTTTCCGTGCGTGCTTCGGCGCGCGGGTGCTGGGCGAAGACGGCCAAGGTGGGAAGACCATCGCGATCGATTCGGTCAGCGCCGATGTGCTCGACGTGGCCGAGGGCGACGAAGTGTGGAGCGTGGCGCGATGAGCCTGACCGAAATCAATTTCGACGGGATCGTCGGCCCTTCGCACAATTATGCGGGCCTCAGCCTCGGCAATATCGCCAGCGCGAGCCATGCGGGCGATCCGTCCTATCCGCGCGCGGCGGCCTTGCAGGGCGTAGCAAAGATGCGTGGGAACCTCGCGCGGCTGGGCGTGCAGGGCTTCCTGCTGCCGCTCCCCCGCCCCAACACCGCCTTGCAGCAGGCGCTGGCGCTCGACGGCAGCGAGCCGCCGCAGCTGCGCGCCGCGCCGTGGTCGGCCTCCTCGATGTGGACCGCGAATGCCGCGACCGTCTCGCCTGCTCCCGACACCGCCGACGGGCGTTGCCACCTGACCCCGGCAAACCTCGTCACCATGCTCCACCGCGCGCAGGAGTGGCCCGATACGCAGGCCCAGCTGAAGATCGCTTTCGGTGACACGCGGCACTTCGCCATTCACGACGCGGTGCCGCCCAGCTTCGGCGACGAGGGCGCGGCCAATCACATGCGGCTGTGCGAAAGCCACGAGGCACCCGGCGTCGAGGTGTTCGTCTGGGGCAAGAGCGGCGGCCGCTTCCCCGCGCGCCAGCACGAACAGGCGAGTCGCCTCGTCGCGCGCGCGCATGGGCTTGATCCGGCGCGCACCGTGTTCATCGAACAGAACCCCGCAGCGATTGCCGCAGGCGCGTTCCACAATGATGTCGTCGCGGTCGCCAATGGCCGGGTGCTCTTCACCCATGCCGAGGCCTTTGCCGACCAGCAGGGCGCCTATGCGGCGATCCGCGCCGCCTTCCCGGCGCTGGAGGTGGTCGAGGTGCCTTCGTCCGCCGTCAGTCTCGAAGAGGCGATCCGCACCTATCTGTTCAACGCCCAGCTGCTCACCCTGCCGAGCGGCGAGATGGCGTTGATCGTCCCCGAGGAATGCCGCGAAAGCGCCGCCGTGTGGGGCTGGTGCGAGGCGATGCTGGCAGGAAACGGCCCGATCCGGCAGGTGATCCCGGTCGACGTGCGCCAGTCGATGGCGAACGGCGGCGGCCCGGCTTGCCTGCGCCTGCGGGTGGTGTGCGACCCCGCTACGGTCGACCCGCGCTTCCTGCTCAGCGAGGCCAGGGCCGACCTCATCGAGCGGACCATCGCCGCGCACTGGCCGGAACAAATCGACCCGTCCGATCTTGGAACAGGCACACTTGAGGCGAGCGTGATTGCGGCACGCCTCGCCCTGCTGAAGGCGCTCGATCTGGCACAGCTTGGTTAACGCATTTGGCGCAAGGCCCGCATCGCGGGTAAGGTCAGGCCAATGTTGACGCGACTCAGTTGCAGCCGTGTCGCACCAGTTCCGGGAGTCGCCATGCTGCGCAAAATCGCAAGGCTGTTCGTGATCAAGACGCGATTCGAGGCGTTCCTGATCATCTACGCGCTGGCGCTCGGCTCCTGCGCCCGGGGCATGATCTACCTCCACGAATATCCCGGCTTCGGCGGCAAGCTGCTGTTTCTGGCGACCACCGGCGCAGTGTTCCTCGGCGGGGCGAAGATTCTCGACTGCCTGAGGCTCGAGAAGGAAGTGGCCGAACTGCGGGCGGCGCAGGTGGAAAAGCGCGACTGAGGCGCTGAAAGCCGGGCCTGAATATCGGGAAGGTGGGGGTTTCTGTTGCTACGTACCCCCGGACGCCCGGTATCCGATTCTGTTGCCCGGTTCGGTCCGACCGCGCTTTTTAGCCTAGTAAAAGAAGGGCGTTAGCCCATCAATTACGCAGCGATTGCGAGTGCTTCGTTGTCGTTGGCACTTATGGTTTTTGAGCCTTATGCGGGTTACTCAGCCCGGACGAAAACTACGTCTTTCAACACACGTCGATCCTGGTTCGGCCCCATCAGCTGAGCCGCTCGGTCGGCACGCTTCACGCGTGCTGACCGTGTTGCTCGGCCCAAGTGGTGGAGCCGCCGGGTACTGCCCCCGGGTCCGTTGCATCTATTGCACGCAGCAATTTATCGTCATAGCCGGTCGAAACCGGCAAGGACCGATATAGTGCGGCAATCCTGAATGTGAAGTGGATGATGCACGCGCTGACGCTTGAAACCCGCCGGTCGCATCGCGCCGCAAGGACGACCGCCCGCCCGCAGGTGCCCCGGAGCGCAGCGAAGCGAAGCGAACAGCACTGAGGACGCGCCCCCGGATGGGGGCGCGCAACGCAAAGGCTCCTACCTCTTCAGCGCATCGCGGATTTCGACCAGCAGCTCGACCTCGGTCGGGCCGGCGGGAGCGGCTTCCTCGGGCTTGGAGAACTGCGCGCTGATCTTCTTTACGTAGCGCACCATCAGGAAGATGATGAAGGCGAGGATCAGGAAGTTGATGATGGTCGAGACAAAAGCGCCCAGCCCCAGAACATTCGCCCCCGCCTCGCGCGCGGCGGCGAGCGGGGTGCCCGGCTCGACCTCGCCCGAGAGCACCCAGTAACGATCGGAAAAGTCGACATTGCCGAAAATCCAGCCCACGATCGGCATGATGATATCGTCGGTCAGCGATTTGACGATGGTGCCGAAGGCGGCGCCGATGATGACCCCCACGGCAAGGTCCATGACATTGCCCTTGGCGATGAAGGCCTTGAAATCCGACAGCATGATGATCCCCTTTTTTGCGTAGCTGTTAACCACGTTCTGGCACTCGCGCGCACCTCTGCCAAGCGGGATACGAACGCCTTCCACCGCTTGAACACGGAGGAGGGTGTGCTAAATCCGCAATACAGGAACACGCCGCCACGCGCCGCAATGCGGCGCGGTGCAGGGCAAGGAGGGACCATCCGATGAATTTCACCACCATGCTGCGCGGTGCGCTTGCCGCCGTCGCCGCGCTGAGCCTCACGGCCTGCGGGATCAACTCGGTCCCGACCAAGGAAGAAGCCGCCAAGGCGCGCTGGGCCGATGTCGAGAGCGCCTACCAGCGCAGGGCCGATCTCATCCCCAATCTCGTCTCCACCGTGCGCGGCGCGGCCGCGTCGGAAGGCAAGATCCTCGAAGACGTGATCAATGCCCGTTCGCGCGCGACGAGCATTCAGCTGTCCGCCGACGATCTCGACGATCCGGCCAAGTTCCAGGCCTTCGAAGAAGCGCAGGGCGAACTCGGCTCGGCGCTGTCGCGCCTGATGGTGGTGACCGAAAATTATCCGCAGCTGCGCAGCCAGGAAGGTTTCCTCGCCTTGCAGGATCAGCTTGAGGGCACCGAAAACCGGATCGACAACGCGCGCACCAAATACAACGCAGCGGTGCAGGACTATAACACCACGATCCGCACCTTCCCCGACAGCATCGGCGCGAACATCATCCACGGGGCCGAACCGATGCAGGGCTTCAAGGCCAAGCCCGGTGCCGACGTCGCGCCCGAGGTCAATTTCGAACCCGCCAATTGAGCGCGATGCGGCCGCGTGAGGGGATGATGCTGCGTTTGCTTGTCGCGGTTTGGTGGGCTGTGCTCGCCATGATGGCCGCGCCGCTGGCCGCGCAGAGCTTCCCCGCGCGGCCCGCTGGTCCGGTGCTCGATGCCGCGCAGATCATCCCCGATGGCGAGGAAGCCGCGATCGATCGCAAGCTGCGCGATTACACCGCGGCGACGGGGCGGGTCATCGTGGTCGCTACCGTGCCCTCGCTCGAAGGCGCGGACCCGGCGGTCTATGCCCGCGATCTGGCCGAGACCTGGGGCGTCGGCGGCGCTGAGACCGAAGAGGCCGCGCTGCTGCTGATCGCGCCTGCCGAGCGCGAGATGTGGATCACCACCGCGCGCGGGGCGCAGGACCGGCTGACTGACCTGTTCACCGGGCAGATTGTCCGCAACACGCTGCGCCCGGCCTTCCGCCAGGGCAATTTCGCCGGCGGGATCGACCGCGCGACCGACCAGATGATCGAGCGGCTCAATCTCTCGCCCGCCGACGCCAAGGCCATCGCCGAGGCCGAGGCGGCGGCGCGCGCCAGCGAGGGCGAAGGCGGCTTTCCGGTCGGCGTGCTGATCTGGCTGGCCTTCATATTCTTCTTCTTCGTGCTGCCGATCCTCTCGGGCCGCAATCGGCGGCGCAAATACCGCGCCAAGGGCGTCGGCCCGTGGGGCAGTCGCGGGCGCGACGTTTCGGACACCGCGCGCGACATCATCCTGTGGGAAGTCGGTTCGGCCGTGGCGCGAGGCATCCTCTCGAACGGCGGCCGCGGCGGTGGCGGCGGTTTCGGGGGCGGCGGCGGCTTCGGTGGCTTCGGCGGCGGGGGCGGCGGTTTCAACGGCGGCGGCGCGGGAGGGGGCTGGTAGCTTGACCTATCTCGATGAAACCGGACACCGGCTGGTCAGCGAGGCCGTGACCGAGGCGGAAAGCGCGACCTCGGGCGAGATCGCGACCGTGCTCGCCGAACAGTCGGACGGCTACACCGACGTTGCTCTGCTCTGGGCGATTGCAGCGGCGTTCACCGCGATGAGCGTGTTTGCCGTCTTTCCCGAGCCCTTCCTCGACCTCTGGGACTCCGCCTTCGCTGGGTGGGGCCACGAAAGGACCACCGGGGAGCTTGCCAGCATGGTGATCGCGCTGGGGCTGGTGACGTTCCTCGCCGTGTGGCTGGTGCAGCAATGGCAGCCGCTGAAATTCGCGCTCATTCCCGGCCCGGTAAAGACGATGCGCGTCCACGATCAGGCGGTGCGCCAGTTCAAGGTCGGCGCGCAGGGGCGCACTGCGGCGCATACCGGCGTCCTCCTCTACCTCTCGATGAAGGAGCGTCGCGCGGAGATCGTCGCCGACGAAAGCATCGCCGCCAAGGTCTCTGCCGAAGTCTGGGGCGAGGCGATCGGCGACATGCTCGCCGAAATCCGCAAGGGCCGCATCGCCGAGGGTCTTGCGGTCGGCGTGCGCGATGTCGGCCATGTGCTCGCCGAACATTTCCCGCGCGGGCGCGAGGACGACAACGAGCTTCCCGACCGGCTGATCGAGGTCTAGCGATTTAATCCCTTGACCCCTCGCCCGCGAGCCTGTGGAAGGGCGGTCCCTGACCTCCCGACGGAGCCTCCCCGTGATCAAAGACCGCGATGCCGATCTGCCCGAAGAGGTGATGTGGGAAGGCCGCTTCATCACCGCCAAGAAGCGGGGCCGGTGGGAATATGTCGGCCGCGCGCGCGGGATCCGCGCCGCTGCGATCATTGCGCTCGACGATGATTCGGACGGTACGCGCCACGTCATTCTCGTCAGCCAGTACCGCGTGCCGCTGGGGCGCTTCAGCCTCGAAATCCCCGCCGGGCTCGTCGGTGACGATGCCGGGGCCGAGGGGGAGGATGCGGCCGCCGCCGCCGCGCGCGAGCTGGAGGAGGAAACCGGCTACCGCGCCGCGCGCATGGAGCTGCTGGGGGATTTCTATTCCTCGCCCGGCATGGTCTCCGAATGCTTCACGCTGCTGAAGGCGACCGGCCTAGAGCGGGTCGGCGAAGGCGGCGGGACCGAGGGCGAGAACATCACCGTCCACCGCGTCGCGCTGCGCGATCTCGCACGCTTCGTTGCCGAATGGCGGCGCGCCGGGCACGCGGTCGACGTACGCATCGCAATGCTTTTGACACCGGGATATCTGGGAGAGGATTAGATTATGGCAGGACGTGTAGCGGGCAAGATGGCCCTTGTGACAGGCGGCGCGCAGGGCCTCGGCCGGGCGCATTGCATCCGGCTTGCGCAGGAAGGCGCGCGAGTGCTGGCGACCGATATCAATGGCGCGGGCGCGGAAGAAACCGCGGCGATCATCAATGCCGAACTGGGCGAGGGAACGGCGTTCGGCATCGCGCATGACGTGACCAGGCCCGATCAGTGGGAAGCCGCCGTCGATGCCGCACGCGAAAAGCTCGGCGGCCTCAACGTGCTGGTCAACAATGCCGGGATCGGCGTGCCGGGCAACATCGAGGCCTGCGATTTCGCCGACTGGCAGCGCTGCTTCGACATCAACGTCAATTCGATCTTCCACGGCTGCCAGAAGGCCCTGCCGCTGATGCGCGAGCACGCGCCGGGCTCGATCATCAACATCTCGAGCATCGCCGGCCTGATCGCGAGCGACACCATGCCCGCCTACAACGCCAGCAAGGCGGCGGTGTGGATGCTGTCGAAATCGATTGCGCTGCACTGCGCCAAGAAGGGGATGCAGATCCGCTGCAACTCGGTGCACCCGACCTTTGTCGACACCCCGATTCTCGACGGGACGGCGCGCGCGCATGCGCTCGACAAGGATGTGCTGATGGAAAAGCTGGCGCGGCAGATCCCGCTGAAATTCGTCGGCGAGCCCAATGATATCGCCAATGCGGTGCTCTATCTGGCGAGCGACGAAAGCCGCTTCATGACCGGGGCCGAGCTCAAGCTGGATGGCGGAATCTCGGCGATGTAAAAAAGAAGGGGCCGATGTGGCCCCTCCCGGTTTGTTCAGATCGGTGTGCAGCGGCCCGAAAACCGGGAACCGCTTTTCGTCGCTGCACTCAATCCGCGATCAGCGCGACCGCGAGGTAGATCAGCACCGGGCTGCCGAAGCCGAGCAGCGTCGCGGCGACGAAGCCGATGCGCACCAACATGGTGTCGATGCCGAAGTAGTTGCCGATCCCGGCACACACGCCGAAAATCTTGCCGTCAGCCTTGTCGAGGCGGAAGTTGCGGCTCGGCGGGGCGCCGTTCGAATGGCCGTCGAGGTTGTTCATGTCCTTGGGTCTCCTGTTGCGTGTAGCGGGGTTCAGGCCATCAGGCCGGGGCTGGCGGGCACTATCGCATAGGCGAGGCTCGCGACCGTCAGCACGACGGCGAAAGCGGCAGACGCGAGGCGGGCGGCGGTGTCGGATTCAAACATTGTGCGGTTTCCTTTGAATGTGTGTCGGGTGAAGATCAGGCGACGAGGTTGGGGCTGGCGGGGATGATTGCGTAGGCAAACACGGCGGCGGAGAGCACCACCGAGAAGGCGGCGGCGAAGAGGCGGTTGCTGGTTTCGATGGCGAACATTTTAGGTCTCCTTGGTCTGTCTTGCGTTGTTTCCGGGACCATCCCGGGGATGCCGGATACTTTGCATGGGCCGTGCCAAACTCGAAAAATGGCGGAATTCTGCGGTTCCTAAGCTTTCAACGCGCAAACAATCCGTTCATGCAAACGAAAGCTTGGGAAAATCCGCCAAGGGTTGGGATCGGCGAATTCGGCGCGCCGCGCACTGGCCAAATCGCAGGGGCCCCGCTACCCGCGAGAGGCCATGGGCCTCAGCCGCATCACCCTCGAAAATTTCCGCAACCACGCCGCTACGCAGCTTGGCGAGACGGCGCATTTCAACCTTTTGGTGGGGGAAAACGGCGCGGGGAAGACCAATCTGCTCGAGGCGCTGTCGCTGCTCGGGCCGGGGCGCGGCTTGCGGCGCGCCAACCTCGGCGATCTGGCGCGGCGGGCCTCACCGGGCGACCCTCCCCTGCCCTTCGCGATCGGCGCGAGCCTGACCGAGGCAGGCACCGTGTCGGCGCGGCTGGGCACCTATACCGAGGCAGGTAGCCCTGCGCGGCGGCTGGTGCGGGTCAACGGCGCGCCCGCGACCGCAGCGAGCCTCGCCGAGTGGCTGGCGCTCTCGTGGCTCACCCCCGCGATGGACGGCCTCTTCACCGACAGCGCGGGCGCGCGGCGGCGGTTCATGGACCGCATGGCGCTCGCCATTGCGCCCGATCATGCGCGGCGGGTCAACGCGCTGGAGACCGCGCTGCGCGAACGCGGCAAGCTGCTCGACACAGGGGGCGATGCGCGCTGGCTCGATGCCGTCGAGGCTCAGGCCGCCGATCACGGCGCGGCGGTGGCCCGCACCCGGCGCGAGCTGGTGCTGCGACTGGCGGACGAGCTGTCCGCGCTCCCGCCCGAGCCTTTCGCGCGCCCCGCTCTCGCCTATCGCCCCGGCGGCCCGCGCGACGAGACCGCCCTGCGTGCAGAACTCGCGCGAGGCCGCCCGCGCGACCGGGCAGCGGGCCGCGCGCTCACCGGGCCGCAGCGCGACGAGCTTGAGGTCACGATGGCCGCCACCGGCCAGCCCGCCGCCGCCTCATCGACCGGCGAGCAGAAGGCGATGCTGATCGCGATCACGCTCGCCCACGGCATCCTCGCCGCTGCGGGCCGCCCCAGCGTGCTGCTGCTGGACGAAGTCGCCGCCCATCTCGATCCCGTCCGCCGCACCGAACTGTTCCGCCGCTTGCGCGAAGGCCGCGCGCAGGTGTGGATGACCGGCACCGAACTCGCCCCCTTCGATGCGATCCGCAGCGAAGCGGCGATCTGGCGCGTCGCGGGCGGGGGTGTGGAGCGGCTCTAGGGGGCTTGGACTGGCGGCAATGCGTCCTCAACCTCGTCGAGGGTCGAGGCCACCAGCCGCTCGATCCCCTCGGCGGTGGGGTGGATGCGGTCGGACTGGAACAGCGCGGGATCTCGGTAGATGTCCTCCAGCCAGAACGGAATCAGCGCCGCGCCATATTCCTGCGCGAGTTCGCGATACATCGCATCGAAGCGCGCCTGATATTCCGGTCCGACATTGGGCGGGCTGCGCATTCCCATCAGCAGCACGGGCACTTCGCGCTCCTTGAGGATCGTGAGCATCTTTTCCAGATTGCTCCGCGATTCCTCGGGCGAAACACCGCGCAGCAGATCGTTGCCCCCTAGCTCGAGGATGAACAGCGCAGGCGGCGTATCCTGCGCGGCAAGCGTGAATTCGAGCCGGTTCAGCCCCGCTGCGGTGGTATCGCCGGAAACGCCTGCATTGATGACATCGGCGTTGATCCCCTTGGCCCGCAGCGCGTTTTCCAGCTTCTCCGGGTAGGAATCGCGCGGGTCGAGGCCGTAGCCGGCGAACAGGCTGTCCCCGAAGGCGATGATTGTGCGCTCCGGCCCCATCACCGGCACCGCCGGAAGCGCCGGACTGCCATCGGCGGCGATCCCGCCCGGCGGCGGTGCAGCATCCTCCGCCGCATCCCCGCAGGCCGCCAGGGCCAGCAAACCAGCGCCCATGACGGCGATTTTCGACCAAGAGCGCTTGTGCATCCGCGAGCCTTCCATACCTGTAGCTTGTTGCAACCTATCACCTATGCCATCGGAACCCCGTGACAAGCCCCTCTCTCGCGATCAGCGCCCGCAATCTTACCCTCACCCTCGGCAGCAGCGATGCGCCGGTGACGATCCTGCGGGGTATCGATCTCGACGTGCCGCAAGGGCAGGTCGTTGCGCTGCTCGGCCCTTCGGGTTCGGGCAAGAGCTCGCTGATGGCGGTGCTCTCGGGCCTCGAACGCGCGAGCGGCGGCAGCCTGACCGTCGCGGGGGCGGACTTCGGCAGCCTGACCGAGGATGGCCTCGCCGAAGCGCGCCGGGGACGGATCGGGATCGTGTTGCAGGCCTTCCACCTGCTCCCCACCATGACCGCGGCCGAGAACGTCGCCACCCCGATGGAGCTCGCCGCCATGCCCGATGCGCAGCCGCGCGCGCTGGCGGAGCTGGAGGCGGTCGGCCTCGGCCATCGCACCGGGCACTATCCCACCCAGCTTTCGGGCGGCGAGCAGCAGCGCGTCGCCATTGCCCGCGCCACCGCGCCGCGCCCGGGCCTGATCTTCGCCGACGAACCGACCGGCAATCTCGATGCGGCCACGGGTGAGGAGATCATCAAGCTGCTGCTCGCCCGCCGGGCCGAAACCGGGGCGACGCTGCTGATCATTACCCACGACGCCAGCCTCGCCCAGCGCTGCGAGCGGGTGCTGACGATGGCGGACGGCGTGATCGTCTCCGACACGGCGGGCGTCGCCGCATGAGCCTTCCGCTCGGTACGGCGTGGCGCATCGCCCGCCGCGATCTCAATGCGCGGTTCAAGGGGCTGCGGCTGCTCTTGGTGTGCATCTTCCTCGGCACCGCGGCGCTCGCGGCGATCGGCACGCTGACCAGCGCGATCGAGCGTGAGCTGGAATCGAGCGGACAGGAACTGCTCGGCGGCGATCTGGAGGTCGAAGTCTGGCAGCGCGACCTCACCCCCGAGGAACGCGCGGCGCTCGCCGAATATGGCGAGGTATCGAGCGGCTACCGGATGCAGGCGATGGCGAGCACCTCCGATGCCGCCGCGCCGATCGAGCTGAAGGCGGTGGACGCCAGGTGGCCGATGTTCGGCACGCTGACGCTCACCGATGGCCGCAAGGTCGGCGCGCCGGGCGGCAATGACGCTTGGATCGCGCAAACCGCGCTGGAGCGGCTCGGGATCAAGGTGGGCGACAGTTTCAAGGTCGGCACCGCCACGCTGCGTGTCGCCGGGATCATCGCGGACGAGCCCGATCGCCTGTCCGAAGGCTTCCAGCTCGGCCCGACGATCATCGTCGCGCAGGATGTGCCCGCCAGGGCCGGGCTGCTGCAACCGGGCGCGCTCTATCAGAGCAAGCACCGCGTTGCCTTCAGCAACCCGGCGCGCGACCCTGCAAGCGTGGAGGAGGCGCTGACCGAGGCCTATCCCACCGCCGGATTCGACATCCGCACCCGCGACCGCGCCTCGCCCGGCGCGGACCGCTTCGTGCGGCAGATGAGCGACTTCCTGACGCTGGTGGGTCTGGCCGCGCTGGTAATCGCCGGGATCGGGATTGCAGGCGGTGTATCTTCCTATCTCGATCAGCGCCGTGCGAGCATCGCCACCCTCAAGGTGCTGGGCGCGACCTCCGCCGACATCGTGCGCATCTATGCGCTGCAGATCGGCGTCGCAGCATCGGTGGGCAGCGCGCTGGGGCTGGCGGCGGGCGTGCTGGTCACGCCGCTGCTGGCGAGCGCGCTGCAGGGGCTGCTGCCGGTCGAGAGCGGATTTATCGTCGCACCCGGCGCGCTGGCGCTGGCGGCGGGCTATGGCCTGCTGGTCGCCTTCGCCTTCGCCGTCGCGCCCTTGCTGCGCGCGCGCACCTTCCCGACGATGGCGCTGATGCGTTCGGGGATCGTGCCGCTGGCGCGTGACCGGCGCGCGCTGCTGGCGACGGCGCTGGGGCTTGCCGCGATCTGCGCGCTGGCGCTGCTGACCACCGCGCAGCCAATGTTGTCGGGCGGGTTCCTGATCGGTGCGGGGGCTGCGCTCGCGGTGCTGGCGGGGCTTGGGTGGGCGATCCAGCGCCTCGCGCGCCGCCTGCCCCGCCCGCGCAACCCTCTGCTCCGCAGCGCGCTCGCCAATATCCACCGCCCCGGTGCGCCGACCGGCGCGCTGGTCACCGCGCTCGGCTTCGGGCTTGCCGCCTTCGTGCTGCTCGCGGCGGTGCAGAGCGCGATCGACGGGAACATCGCCCAGCGCGTGCCCCGCGAGGCGCCCGATTACTTCGTCCTCGACGTGCCGCAGGACAAGGAGCCGCGCTTCTTCGCGCTGATCCAGCAGGATTTCCCGAAGGCGGGCATCCGCACCGTGCCCACCATGCGCGGCGCCGTGATCGCTTACGGGCCGAAGGACAGAATGATCCGCGTCGCCGATCTCGCGGAAATTCCCGAGGGCGCTTGGGCGCTGCGGGGCGAGCGCGGGCTGACCTATGCCGACACCCTGCCCGAGGGCAACCGGGTGATCGACGGCCAGTGGTGGAGCCCGTTCCACGATGGCGAACCGCTGGTTTCGGTCGATGCGGATTTCGCCCGCGCGGTGGGGCTGGAGGTGGGCGACTATCTCACCATCGCCATCCTCGGGGTCGAGCGCACCGCGCGGGTCGCTTCCTTGCGCGAAATCGACTGGGAGAGCATGGGCTTCAACTTCGCGCTGGTGTTCAGCCGCAACGCCATCAGCGATGCGCCGCACAACCTTTCGGCCACGATCGACTTGCCCGAGGGCGCAGACACCGCCGCGCGCGGCGCGCTGCTGCGGGCGCTGGTGAGGGAGATGCCCTCATCCTCGGTGATCGAAGTGGGCGGCATTCTGGTCGAGGCGCGAAAGTTGCTCGAACAGGTGAGCCTCGCGACGCTGGCGGCGGCGGCGGTGACGGTGCTGGCGGGCCTCGCGGTGCTGATGGGCGCGATTGCCGCAGCGCGGGCGGCGCGCACCTATGACACGGTAATGCTGCGTGTGCTGGGCGCGAGCCGTCGGCAGATCCTGCTGCTGCAACTAGCCGAATACGGCCTGCTCGCCGGAGTGCTGGCGCTGGTGGCGCTGGGGCTTGGCGGCGGGCTTGCCTGGGTGGTGATCACCCAGCTGTTCGAATTCGACTGGCTGCCCGACTGGGGCGAGGTGCTGGGCGTGCTCGGCCTCGGCGTGGCGCTGGTGCTGGCATTCGCGCTCGCCGGATCGCTGCCGCTGCTGCGGGCGAAACCGGCGCGCGCTCTGCGGGAGCTTTAGCGCTCAGGCCTTACGCAAAGACCTCTTCCAGCCGCTCCGCCCCGCCCTCGGTGACTTCGCAGTGCAGCGCTGCGGTGAAGGTGGCGGTGTAGATCGAGTAGACCACGAACAGCGGAATGAAGATCAGCAAGCCGACGATCCCCAGCATGACACCGGTGCCCGGACTGCTTTCGGTCATGTCGGCGGCGAAAAAGATCAGCATGAAGGGCACCGCCAGCGCGACCAGCGATATGCCGATGAAGCCTGCCAGCGCGAGCAGGATGCGCAAGGCCTTGCCCTTCGTCACCGCCCAGCTGCGGCGCAGGGCTGTGATCGGGTTGAACACCTGATCCACCGCCACCACCGCCACCAGCACCGACAGGCGGCAGGCGAGCCACAGAAACAGCGGCAGCAACAGCAGGCCCACCAGACCGCTCACCACACCGCCAGCCGCGCCGCCGCCGACGCTTGCAAGGCTCATCACCGCCAGCACCGCCGCCGCCAGCGCGAAATAGCCCAGCACCAGCAGCACCGAGAGCCCGAAGAACGGCAGCGCGCTGCGGAAGCCGCGGTTCATCGCTGTGCCGAAGGCCGGCTCTTCCAGTGGCGATCCCAGCGTCACCATCGCCGCCTGCTGCGCCAGCAACAGCACGATATAGGCGCCGTAGAACAGCACCATGAAGACGATCATCACGACCCCGAGTCCGCCGAATGCGGCCGGATCGTCGAACCCCGCGCCGAGGCCCGCTACGCCCGCCATGCCGACCATCACCATCACCACGCCCAGCACGGTGGAGGCGGCCATCTGGATCGCCAGAAACACCGCCCACATCCCCACCAGCGGCCAGAACCGCTGACGCAGCATGGCAAAGCTGGTCGAAAACACGCGCCCGATATCGATCATCGAAGTCCCCTTGCGCGGCTGCCCCTGTTTGCCGCGATGCCCGAGATTGCACGGGCCAAGCGTCTGAGGCAAACAGAAAACTACTCGAACAGATCGCCCTGCCAGGTCTGGCGCGGATCGGGGCCGAAGCGGTTGTCGCCCCATGTACCGGGAAGGCACATCAGGTAGATCAGCCAGCCAACCCCGAGATAGGGGATCAGGCTGACGAGCCACCACCAGCCCGACTTGTCCGCATCGTGGAGGCGGCGCACCTGCAGCGCCAGCGTCGGCAGGCCGAAGATCGCCACATAGAGCAGCGGCGCGCCGAGCAGTGCCGCGGCGCTGTCCTCGCGCGGCATGAGGTTGATCCCCAGCAATAGCGCGCCCAGCACGATCGGCACCTGCCAGGCGATAAACAGCCAGTAGTCGCGCCGCCGCGAGCGGGTGCGAAAGTCGGTGATGCGGCGGAAGGGATCGATCAGGCTATCGAGCATGGCGCTTCATTCCGCGCCATAACGCGCCGTGCAAGACCCGCCATGGCCCTTCCCACGAAAAAGGCCCCGCACCGCGAGGTGCGAGGCCTTGATCTTATGTGGCCGAAGCCCGGTGCGATCAGAACTTGAAGCGCACCAGACCGCCGTAGGTGCGCGGCGGGTTGGGATAGCCCGACACCGTGCCGGCCTGCGCCACGCCCGGGAAGATCGTCAGCGCATACTGCTCGTCGAGCAGGTTGCGCGCAAATGCACCGATCTCCAGCCCGTTGTCGAGCTGCAGCGTCATCGAGGCGTTGACCAGGTTGACTTCCCGCCGGAACTGGTTGGCGTTGAAGCCCGCGATCCCGTCAAGGATGTTGACCTGGCTGTCATGCGCGTAGTCGACGCGGGTGATCAGGAAGTTGTTGCTGCTGCCGAATTCGTGGCTGTAGGTCGCAGAGGTCCGCAGGCTCCACGCCGGGATACCGGCAGGACGACGACCCGACAGGTCGCCCAGCGGGCCGCCCGTGAAGTCGTCATACAGCGGATCGAGGTGGGTGACGGCGAAGGTCAGGACCAGCGGATCAACCGGCTGGATCGTGGTGTCGAGCTCGAAGCCGCGGACCGACTGCTTGCCCGCGTTGGCAAGGCCGAAGCCGAGGCCGGTGAACAGGAAGCTCTGGAAGCCTTCGATTTCCTGATCGAACACCGCGAGGTTGAAGCCCCAGCCTTCCCACTGGCCCTTCATGCCGACTTCGATCACGCGCGCCTCTTCCGGGCCGGCAAAGCGGGTGCCGGTCGAAAGGTTGGGCGTCGCCAGCCCGGCATCGATGATCGGCGAGGACGGCGCACCGAAAGTCGACCCGCGCGGCCCGGGGCCGGGGATGTAGTCGGTCGACAGCGGACGGCTGTCACGCGACAGGTTGACCGAGCTCGCCTTGAAGCCGGTCGAATAGCTCGCATAGACGTTGAGCTCGTTCGAGGCCTGATAGGCGACGCGGAACAGATAGGTCAGCTGATCGTCGCGCGTGCGGCCATCTTCGACCGCGTTGGGCACGTCGGGCGAAGGCGGCTGGAACTGCAGCGCGGTGAGGCCCAGCAACGGATTGACCGCCGGATTGGTCGCCGCAGCGAGCAGCGCCTGCTGGTTGGCTGCCGGAAGCGCCTGGAACTGCGCGCGGGTGCGCACCGTGCCGCCGGTCGCCTGGGTGATGAAGGCATCGACCAGGTTGATGTTCGCAAGCGGATCGAGCGCATCATAATTGATGGTGAAATCCTTGCGGTCGTCGGTGTAGTTGAACCCGGCGGTGAAGACGAGACCGTCGAGCGGCTCGAAATCCACGGTGCCGAAGACCGACCAGGACTGGTTGTCCAACGCGAAACGCTCGTTCGTCAGCGCGGTGCCGCCGAGGATCGAGCCGATCGGCAGACCGAAGCTGGTCTCGAGGCCCTGAAGCACACCATTGCCGGCGGCGATCAGTGCGGCCGGGGGCGTGCCCGGAGGCGCCGAGGCTGCGGCGACCTGGATCGCTGCGAAATCGCGGAAATCGCTCCCGATCGACAGGCTGCTGTCCTGGCTGATGCTTTCGTCGAAGTAGTAACCGCCGAGCAGGAAGTTGATCGGCCCGTCGAAGTCCGAGGTCAGACGCAGTTCCTGGGTGAAGGTTTCGACCGCCTGATCGCGGGTCTCGGCGGTGATGTCGGCCGAGGTGAAGTCGACGTCCTGCGTGAAGGCATTGGTGAGTTCACGATAGGCGGTGATCGAGGTCAGGTTGATGTTGCCGAAGGCCCAGTCGACCTGACCCGAGAAGCCGTAGTTCTCGTTCTTGTTGAACGGTACGGCGTTCAAATAGTTGTCGAAGCTGAAGAAGTCGGTCGGGAACTGACCGCCCACGCCGCCGACGGCGAGCTGGGTGATCGGGCCGACCACGAGGTTGCTGGTCTGGCAGCAGACTTCGTCAATATCGGTGTAGTCCGCAATCAGGCGGATCTTGATGTCGGCGGTCGGCTCGATCAGCAGGTTGCCGCGCACCGACCAGCGGTTGCGATCGTTGATCTCGGCGTTATCGAGGTTGACGATCCGGCCGAAACCGTCACGCCGCTGATAGGTACCGTCGAGCGACCAGGCGATGTTGTCGGTGATCGGGCCGGTTACTTCGCCGCGCAGGTTGACGGCGTTGAAATTGCCGTAGGACGCTTCGATCTGGCCGCCGAACTCGTATTGCGGCTCCTTGGTGACGACCGAGATCACGCCGGCGCTCGCGTTCTTGCCGAACAGGGTCGATTGCGGCCCGTTCAGCACTTCGACGCGCTGGATCATGTTGAGGTCGGACAGCGCTGCGGCCGAACGCGAACGGAACACGCCATCGATGAAGACGCCGACCGAGGGCTCGATCCCGAAGTTGTTGTCGCCGTTGCCGAAGCCGCGGATGATGAAGGTGGTCGCCGAAGAGGTCTGAAGCTGGCTGACGCGCAGCGAGGGCACCACGGTCTGCAGGTCGAGCACGTCGCGGATCTGCGCGCGCTCGATGGTCTCGCCGCTGGTCACCGAGACCGCGATCGGGGTTTCCTGCAGGGTCTGTTCGCGCTTGGACGCGGTGACGATGATGACGTTGTCCGCCTCGGGCACACCGGGCTCTTCACCCTCGTCCTGAGCGAAAGCGACGCTCGGCAGGGCAAGGGCCGTGGCCGCGCCTGCAAGCAGGGTGAATCGGTATGCGCCGGCAATGCCGGTGAAGGTCGAACGCATGGAAGCTCCTCTCCAAAAAATCCCGCGACCGCGGCGCCCTAAAGCGGGCACGCACCGTCCCAGTGCGCTCTCTCCCGTGGTCGTATCGGCGCCCTGATAAGCCAGCCATGCGCGGGCGACAAGCGCTCCGCTGGCGATTATGAGAGGGCAAACGCGATAATGTTGCGCAAGAGTCACAGTGGGATGGCCGCACAATGGGGCCCCGGTTTCCCCGACGCTTGCCCCCCGCGCCCTCCCCTGCTAGGCGCGCCGGCGATGTTGCATCGCAGCACACGGAGCCTTGCGCGGCGAATGCCGTAGCGTCCGGGGCTGTCGCCAACCCGCCACAAACATTGCCTACCGCACCGCGCCGACCCGCGGTGCCCCTGTTCTCCCCCCGGAAGCGCCCCGTTTCCGGCATTTCACCGGAAGTTTTCGCAAATGTCGTCCGCCCTCAGAAATATCGCGATCATCGCCCACGTCGACCACGGCAAGACCACGCTGGTCGACCAGCTCTTCCGCCAATCGGGCACCTTCCGCGAGAATCAGCGGGTCGAGGAACGCGCGATGGATTCGGGCGATCTCGAAAAGGAACGCGGGATCACCATTCTCGCCAAGTGCACCAGTGTCGAGTGGGAACAGGACGGCGAAACCACCCGCATCAACATCGTCGACACCCCCGGCCACGCCGACTTCGGCGCCGAGGTGGAGCGCATCCTCTCGATGGTCGACGGCGTGATCCTGCTGGTCGACAGCGCGGAAGGCGCGATGCCGCAGACCAAGTTCGTCACCGGCAAGGCGCTGGCGCTGGGCCTCAAGCCGATCGTCGTCGTCAACAAGATCGACCGCCCCGATGGCCGCGCGCAGGAAGTGCTGGATGAGGTTTTCGACCTCTTCGTCAGCCTCGATGCCAATGACGAGCAGCTCGATTTCCCCGTGCTCTACGCCTCGGGCCGCGAAGGCTATGCCAGCGAGGACATGGAGGCGCGCAGCGGCACACTGGCTCCGCTGTTCAACAAGGTCGTCGAGCACGTTCCCGCACCCGGCCTCGACCCCGATGCCAAGTTCGCCTTCCTTGCGACGCTGCTCGATCGCGACAACTTCATGGGCCGCGTGCTCACGGGCCGCGTCCAGTCGGGCACGATCAAGGTCAATGATCCGATCCACGCGATCGACATGGACGGCAAGGTGATCGAAACCGGCCGCGCCACCAAGCTGATGAGCTTCGACGGGCTCGAGCGCGTGCCGGTCGAAATCGCGCGCGCAGGCGACATCATCGCGCTGGCGGGTCTGGAGAAGGCGACCGTCGCCAACACCATTTGCGATCCCAGCGTCACCGATCCCATTGCCGCCCAACCGATCGACCCCCCGACGCTGGCCATGCGCTTCTCGGTCAATGACTCGCCGCTGGCGGGCCGCGAGGGCAGCAAGGTCACCAGCCGCATGATCCGCGACCGCCTGCTGCGCGAAGCGGAAACCAACGTCGCGATCCGCGTGACCGAATCCGAGGACAAGGACAGCTTCGAAGTCGCCGGTCGCGGCGAATTGCAACTTGGCGTCCTCATCGAAACCATGCGCCGCGAAGGCTTCGAGCTCGGCATCAGCCGCCCGCGGGTGCTGTTCCGCGAGGAGGACGGCAAGCGCATGGAGCCCTATGAGACCGTCGTGATCGACGTCGATGACGAACACTCGGGCACGGTCGTCGAGAAGATGCAGCGCCGCAAGGCCGACCTCGTCGAGATGCGCCCCTCGGGTCTCGGCAAGACCCGCATCACCTTCTCGGCTCCCTCGCGCGGCCTCATCGGCTACCACGGCGAATTCCTGTCCGACACGCGCGGCACCGGGATCATGAACCGCCTGTTCGAGAAGTATGGCCCTTACAAGGGTCCGATCGAAGGCCGCATCAACGGCGTGCTGATCTCGAACGGCGATGGCGAGGCGGTGGCCTATGCGCTCAATTCGCTCGAAGAGCGCGGCACGCTGTTCATTGCCCCGCAGATGAAGCTGTATGAAGGCATGATCATCGGCGAGAACGCCAAGCCCGACGATCTCGAAGTGAACCCGCTGAAAGCCAAGCAGCTCACCAACATCCGCTCGAGCGGCAAGGACGACGCGATCCGCCTCACCCCGCCGCGCCGCATGAGCCTTGAGCAGGCGATCGCCTATATCGACGATGACGAGATGGTCGAGGTCACGCCCCAGTCGATCCGGTTGCGCAAGGCGCTGCTATGCCCGCACGAACGCAAGAAGGCCAAGCGCAAGAAGGAGGATTGATCCTCAGCCGCAGCGCACCCAGACCATCCGCTCGTTTCTGTCATAGCGATAGCGCAGCCGATCCTCCCCCACGCGCGCCATGTAGAACACATAGCGCGTCGTGGCGTCGGCATAGGTTTCGTCTGCGGTGACGGCGGCGTAATTCCCTTCGGCGCGCAAGTTCAGTACCTCGGCCGCTTTCGAAGAACGCGATCCTGTCAGCCGAGATGGTGAAGCGGCTGTGCGACCTGTTCACGCAATCTTTGCGCGTGGCGCCATAGCTGCCGCGAAAGCGCGCAGGGATCGTATCCTGCACGGCGCCCGAGGCGGCAGCCTCTTCCTCCGGCCCGAGCGGCTCTTCCGGCCTGCTTTGCGGCGGAGGCGCTGCCGACGGCCGGGGGCTTGGCTGCGGGAGCGCGGGCGAGCCGGTCGTCCCGCATTCGTTCTCGGCGTTGCAACCCGCCGTGACCAGCGCCGCGCGCGTCGGGATGAAGTCCCGACCCATCGCCGTGCTCAACCATAGGCGAGGAAGTTGGGCTGGCCGTTGCTGGCGCCGATCCCGCCGTCGACCGGCAGGTTCACGCCATTGACCATCCGCGCATCATCACTTGCGAGGAACAGGATCGGCCCCGCGATATCGTCCGGCTCGGCCGGCGGCGGCAGCGGCATGCGGATCTTGAAGGCCTCGAACAGGGCGGCGTTGTCGGCGATCCCGTCGGCCATGTCGGTGCGGGTCAGCGATGGGTTCACCGCGTTGACCCGGATCTTCTTGCGGCCCAGCTGCAACGCCAGCGCACGGGTCAGATTGGTGACCGCGCCCTTCGAGGCATTGTAGATCGGCAGGCTCCAGTCGCCGCCCAGCCCCGAAACGCTCGAGGTGTTGACGATGCAGCCCTCGGTCTTGGCCAATTCGGGGATCGCCGCACGGCACATGTAAAGCACGCCCTTCACGTTGATGTCGATCACCGTGTCGATGTCTTCGTCCGAAGCCTTTGCGAGCATTCCCCCCGCCGCGACCCCGGCATTGTTGACCAGCACATCGAGCGCGCCGAACCGTTCAACCGTCTTGCCGACGATCTCCCGAGCGAATTCGGGCTTCGACACATCGCCCGCAACGATCAGCGTGCGCTGCGCATCGAGATCGGCGGCAACGCCTTCGCAGTCCTTCGCATTGCGCGAGTTGAGCACAACATTGGCCCCCTCGGCAGCAAAGCGGCGGGCGGTCGCAGCACCGATGCCGGCGGACGAGCCGGTGATGATGACGGTCTTGTTCGAAAATCGGTTCATGGCGGCGCAGCCTCCTTCGTTTCCTTGATTGCCCTAACCGCCAGGCCGACATTTTGGTTCACACGCCGCCCTCGTCCTGACCGCCGGGGGCGACGCCCGGACGCAAAAAACCCCGCGCGGCCGTGGCTGCGCGGGGCATTTTTTGTTGGGGCGCACACGCGGCGCGCCCGATGCTTCGCGATCAGAACCGCAGGTTCAACGTCGCGCGCAGAGCGTGGTAATCGAAGCGGTCGTTCGAGAGGCGGAAATCCGTGCCACCCGATTCCAGCAGGAAGGGGTTGGTCGCAGGCGCGGTGCCCGGGCCGACTTCGACGGTGTATTCATCGTCATCATAGCTCGAATAGATATATTCGAGACCAAGGCCCAGATTGCGGGTCAGCATCACCTCGGCGCCGCCGCCAGCCTGCCAGCCGAGTTCCCATTCATTGGTCTTGCCGCGGCGGAAGGTGTTCGCGCCGTTGCTGGTGGCAAAGCCATGCTCGATGCGCGCATAGCCGAGACCGCCGGTGGCGTAGAACAGCGCGCGGCCTTCACCCGGCGCGATACCGACGCGGGCGCGCGCGTTGACGGCCCAATCGATCTCGCGGTTGAAGGTGTAGAATGCGGGCGTGGTGCTGAAGCCGGTGGTGAATTCCTCGACACCCGGCTTGGCGCCTTCGAGCAGCACACCGGCGACGAACGGGCCGTCCCCCATCTGCTGGTCATAGCCCACGCGCAGCGCATAGCCTTCCTTCTGACGGTTGCCGCGGCACCCCGGGGAGGTGGCGGTCGCCGAGCCGGCGCAGAAGCCGGGCGAGAATGCATCCGCGCCCGTGGTGGTGAGCACGTCGTCGTTGAACGTGCCGTCCCGATCCGTGTCGAACAGAATGCGGTCGTTGCCGCCGTCCTGAACATTTTCGATCCCGATCGCGCCCGAGATGTAGGGGCCGCTGAAATAGGGTTCGCTGTTCTGCGCGAATGCAGCGGACGAAGCCGCCAGGGCCGCGATGCTGATGACCGGCGCGACCTTCGTGATGAATGCCATTATTTGAACTCCGAGTTTTTTCCGTTCGCCCGCATCATTTGCGGAACGTCGCGGGGTAAGGCGCGCAAAAGCGGCTTTGTTCCAAGACAAATCGGCGCAATGCGGTGAGTTGCGCACAAATCGCCCTGCATCAGGCGGTGGGCGCGGGCGCGGGCGCGGGCGTGGGCGGCCGGAGCAGGAATTTCACCAGACACGGGTGGTCAGGGCGCAAGTCACTTGTTACCCCTGCGCGCCATGAACGCTTACACTCTTGCCTCGCTCGCCGCCTATTTCGTCCTCATGATCGCCATCGGGCTTTATGCCTGGCGCAAGTCGACCGACAGTTCGGAAGGCTATCTGCTCGCCGGGCGCAACCTGTCGCCCGCCGTCGCCGCGCTCAGCGCCGGGGCGAGCGACATGTCGGGCTGGCTGCTGCTGGGCCTGCCGGGGGCGCTCTATGCCGCCGGGCTGGTCGAGGCGTGGATCGGGATCGGCCTGTTCGTCGGCGCGCTCGCCAACTGGATCTTTGTCGCCCCGCGCCTGCGCGAACAGACCGAGCGGATCGGCAACGCGCTGACGATCCCGCAATTCCTCGCCAACCGCTTCCCCGAACGGCGCATCATGCTGCGGGTGACCTCCGCCGTGATCATCGTCGCCTTCTTCACCGTCTACACCGCCGCCGGGCTGGTGGGCGGCGGCAAGCTGTTCGAGACTGCCTTCGCCGGCGCTCTGCCCAACACCACGTTCAGCGACTACATGCTGGGCATCCTGATCACGGGCGGAATCGTGCTCGCCTATACGATGGTCGGCGGGTTCCTCGCGGTCAGCCTTACCGACTTTGTGCAGGGGCTGATCATGATGGTGGCGCTGATCGTGATGCCGCTGGTGGTGATGTTCGGTCCCGGTGGCTCGGCGGGCGGGAGCCTGAGGGAAGTGCCGGTCGAAGGCTTTCTCGACATCACGCAGGGGCTGACCGCGATCGGTTTCATCAGTGCGGTCACGTGGGGTCTGGGCTATTTCGGCCAGCCGCATATCATCGTGCGCTTCATGGCGATCGACAAGGTCAAGAATGTGCCGCGCGCCGCTGCCTATGGCATGGGCTGGATGGGAATCGCGCTCATCGGTGCGCTGGGCCTCGGGCTGGCGGGCCGCGCTTACGTGGAGCGCAACGGGCTGGTGATCGAGGATCCCGAGACGATCTTCATCGTCCTCGCGCAGCTCCTCTTCCACCCGGCGGTGACGGGCTTCCTCTACGCGGCGCTGCTCGCTGCGATCATGAGCACGATTTCCTCGCAGCTGCTGGTCTCGTCCTCCTCGCTGACCGAGGATTTCTACCGCCTGTTCCTGCGCCGGAACGCTTCGGAGCGCGAGGCGGTGAATGTCAGCCGTGTGGCGGTTGCTCTGGTCGCGATTGCCGCGGCGGTGCTGGCGCGCGACCCCGACAGCGAGGTGCTGGGCCTCGTCGCCAACGCCTGGGCGGGCTTCGGCGCGGCCTTCGGCCCGCTGATCCTGCTGGCGCTGACATGGGACAGGATGACCGGCGCAGGCGCGGTTGCGGGACTGGTGACGGGCGCGGCGGTGGTCGCAGGCTGGATCGCGCTGGGCTGGAACAAGGCGTTCCTCGGCGGGCCTGGCCTTTACGAGATCGTGCCGGGCTTTGCCGCCGCGCTGCTGGCAATCGTCCTCGTCAGCCTTGCCACGGGCAAGAAAACCGCCACCGTGTAACCTTCCCGCCAGCGCGCGCGAAACCTCCAGCGTCAGGAACGCACGGCCCACCTGCCCGCCACTCCCCCCGGCGTGACCCCTCACGGGCGGTGCGTTCCTGCGCCCTTTTCCCGGTTTCTCGGAGGTTTTTCCATGCTGCGTTTCGTCTCCCTGCTCGCCGCCATCGGCGTGCTGCTTGCCGCCGCCCTCTCGGTCACCGCCCGCGCCGAGAGCGGCGGCGGTTGGCAGGCCTATGACGCCAAAAGCTTCGCTGCCGCGCAAGGTGCGGGCAAGGCCATCGTGGTCGATGTCCACGCCGACTGGTGCCCGACCTGCCGCGCGCAGGCCCCCATACTCGACGAATTGCGCAAGGAACGCGCCAGCGACACCGTCGCCTTCGTGCGGGTCGATTTTGACAAGGACAAGGCCTTCCTGCGCGCCCACCGCATCCCCCGCCAGTCGACCGTGCTGGTGTTCAAGGGCGGCAAGGAAGTCGCCCGCTCGATCGCCGAGACCGACCGCGGCCGCTTGCGCCAGATGGTGCTGGGCGCGCTGTAAGGACTCCGCCGCATGACCGGCAGCCTGCTGCTCGCCTTCCTTGCGGGGTTGGTGACGATCCTCAACCCCTGCGTGCTGCCGCTGGTGCCGATCCTCGTCGGCTCGGCACTGGGCAAGAGCCGGGCCGGGCCGCTCGCGCTGGCGGCTGGGCTGGTGACGAGCTTCACCATCTTCGGCTTCGGCGTAATCGCCTTCGGGCACAGCCTCGGGATCGACGAGGGTGCGATGCGCTGGCTGGCGGGCGCGCTGCTGCTGGTAGCGGGTGTGGTGCTGCTGGTGCCGCGCGCGCAAGCCGCATTGAGCGCCGCCGCCGCGCCGCTCGCCGCCGCCGGCAACCGCAGGCTGGCGAGCGTCAAGGGTGATGGCTGGCACGGACAGGCGGCGATCGGCCTGCTGCTCGGGCTGGTCTGGGCGCCTTGTGTGGGCCCGACGCTGGGCGTGGCGATTGCCGCTGCCAGCGGGGGTGAGGATCTGATCGCCAGCTTCACGATCTTCCTCGCCTTCGGGTTGGGCGTGGCAAGCTCGATCCTTGCCTTCGCCTATGGCTCGCGCCGGGCGCTGGGCGAGCGGCGCAAGACCCTCGTGAGCCTCGCCCGCTACGGCAAGCCGCTGTTCGGCGCGGCGCTGGTGGTGGTCGGTGCGCTGGTGCTGACCGGGCTCGACAAGGCGATCGAGGCCGCGCTGCTCGACCTGCTGCCTGCCTCGCTGGTGGCCTTCACGACCCGGTTCTGAGCAACGCCCTTTCCTCCGGTCGCAGCATGGCGCATCATGGCCGTGGGGAGGACTTGGCAATGGCAGACACAGACACAGGCGCACCGCGTGTCACCGGGCTTGGCGGGGTGTTCTATGTCGTCAAAGACCCGGCAGCGACCCGCGCGTGGTATCGCGACACGCTCGGGATCGACGGGCCCTATGGCCCGCAACTCGCTTGGGCGGACGAGCCGCTGGCGCAGCCCTACTCGCTGATCAGTCACTTCGCCGACGACACCTATATCAAGCCCGGCACCGGCGGCTTCATGATCAATCTCAGGGTCAATGACTGCGACGGCATGGTCGCAGGCCTCAAGGCCAAGGGCGTCGAAATCCTCGGCACGGCGGACGAGGGATACGGCAAGTTTGCCTGGTTGCTCGACCCGGACGGCGTGAAGATCGAATTGTGGGAACAGGTCGAGGATGCCCTGCCCTGACACGCCCCCGCCGCGCCATCGCCTAAACGGCAGCAATGCCACGCTTTTCCCGAAGCGTTTCCCTCCCGTTAACCATTCCTGCGCCATAACCCGGGTATGACAGCCAAGGGCACCCTTCGCGCGATCACGCTGGCTATGGCCGCTTTGGCGTTGGCCGGGTGCGGATCGCTGATTCCGGGGAGCAGCGTCGCGCCGGGGAATGCGAGCCAGACCGCCCGTGACGCGGCCCGCCCGGCGATGCCGGTCGCCTCGGCCCCACGCTCCTATGCGCCGCGTCCTGGCGATGATGCCTGCCTTGCCGGTCTGGGAGCGAGCGGCGCGCGGTTTGATCCGCTGCCCGACACCTATGCCGCGCCGGGGTGCAACAAGCTTGGCACGGTGCAATTGATGGCGCTGGCGGGCGACCGTGCTCCGATGAGCGTCGGCAATCTTGGCCCGGTGCGCTGCGACGTCGCCAAGGCCTTCGGCGACTGGGCGCGCTTCGGAGTCGACCGGGCCGCGCGCGAAATCCTCGGCAGTCCGGTGGCGCGGATCGAGACCATGGGCTCCTATGCCTGCCGCAATGTCGCGGGCACGGATCGACGCTCGGGCCATGCCCGCGCCGAGGCCATCGATGTCGCGGGCTTCGTGCTGGCCGATGGCCGCCGGATCGTGCTCAAGCGCGATTGGGACGGCGGCGACGCGGCAACGCGCGAATTCCTGCGGGTGGTGCATCGCAGCGCCTGCAAGCGCTTCGGCACGGTGCTCGGCCCGCAATACAATGCCGCGCACGCGGATCATTTCCACCTGGAAGGCACGGGCGCGAAGTTCTGCCGCTGATCGTGGGCGGAACCTTTCGCCCTGGCTGGCGAACCGCTTTTTCTGCATTCCCAAACGAAAGCGGCCCCGGCCCGCTGAACCACCAGCGCCGGGGCCGCCCGTGAGGCGAGCCTGATTCTCCCGTCTGCGGTCGGCGTCGGCTCCTGCAAGGGGACAGGACATGCCGCGCCGATAGGTGGGGTTCTACGCCCGCAGCCTGGGTTCCAGCTTCGCCTCCAGTTTCAGGCGCACGGCTTCCGCCGCATGGCGTGCGCCGAGCTTGGTCATCATGTTGGCGCGGTGGATTTCCACGGTGCGCGGGCTGATATCGAGTTCGCGCGCGATCGCCTTGTTGCTGCTACCTTCCGCCAGCCAGTCGAGCACTTCGCGTTCGCGCGCCGAGAGGGTCGAGATGCGATCACGCGCTTCGATCATGCGACGGCGGGCGACGCCGAACTGTTCGGCCTCCTTTTCGATGCGCAGCAGGCAGCGGGTGAAGCGTTCGGGATCGAGCGGCAGAGCGAGATAATCGAGCGCCCCGGCCTTGATCGCCTCGACAATGCGGCCCGGACGCGGCTGCACGTCGACCGCGATCAGCGGCAGCCAGATGCCCAGTCGCCCAAGCCGGTCGAGGATCATGCCGACCCCGCCTTCTTCGGCGGTGTCGCGGGCGATCAGGATGCCTTCGCGCGGCGGATGGACCGCGAGTTCGGACAGGTCGCCATAGACCTCGCAGTGGTGGCCCAGCGCGAAGCCCACCCGAGCCAGTTCGGCCCGTTGGCGACTGCACGAATCGATGAAGTGGAGGGTGGCTTTGCGTGTCATGACGGCATGTCTGCGGCAACCGGTTACAGGTTTCACGCAAGAGCGCCCCCGATCCGGAGGATTTACCATATCCGAAAACACGCAAATATCTGATATAAAGGAATAAAAATGCTCCAAAGCGGAGCCAGATTGCGGTAAATTGCTAGGTGTCGTCACCGAAGCGATAGGACGGAAGCGAATCGAAGGCCGATCGCAGGGCATTTCCCCAACCCGATGAAATCGCGTCGAAATAGGGATCGTCCGCAGCCACACGATGTTCATGGGTGGCGGAAAAAGTATCCTTTCCGATAACCAAAAGATCCAGCGGCAGACCCACCGACAGGTTAGCCTTGAGAGTCGAATCGAAACTGACCATCAGCAGCTTGATCGCATCTTCGAAGCTCATGTCGCGCTCGTAGCCGCGGATCAGGATCGGGCGGCCATACTTGGTCTCGCCGATCTGGAAGAAGGGCGTGTCCCAGTTGGCTTCGATGAAATTGCCTTCGGGATAGATCATGAACAGGCGCGGCTGCATCCCCGCGATCTGCCCGGCGACGATCATGGTGGCGGTAAAGCGGCCCTTGCCGCCATCGCCGTTGACGCTTTGCGCGGTCTCGATGGTGGTGCGAAGCAACCGGCCGATCTCGGTCGCGACCTGAAACATCGTCGCACCCTTGAGCAGCGTGTTGTCACGCTCCGCCGGGGCCTTGGTGCGTTCCTCCAGCTGGCTGATCACCGCCTGCGTGGTCGCCAGATTGCCCGCCGTCATCACCGCGATCATGCGTTCCCCCGGCACGCTCCAGTGGAACAGCTTGCGGAAGGTGGAGATGTTGTCGACGCCCGAATTGGTGCGGGTGTCGCTCATGAGCACGAGGCCCTTGCCGAGCACCATGCCAACGCAATAGGTCATGACTGCATTCTCTCCTGTCGCCCCGAGGCCGGGGCGCACCCTTACGCGATGCGCAGCCCGGCGCAAACACCGCCGCCCGGCTGGGCACCTATTGTGGCTGTTCGCCCTGCTTGCGGCTCTGCTGCTGGCTTTGCTGGCCCTGCAGCTGGCTCTGTCCGCCGGAGGAAGGCTGTCCCTCGACCGTCAGGCCCACGGTCAGCACCTCGTCGGCCGCACTGCCGAAGCTGATCCCGGTGATCGGCGCCGCATCGCGGTAGTCGCTGCCCGTGGCGACGCGAACATAGCGCGGATCGGGGCTGATGCCGTTCGACACATCGAAGCCGACCCAGCCCAGCCCTTCGACATGGGCTTCGGCCCAGGCGTGGGTGGCTTCCTGCTCGATCCGGTCGTCCATCATCAGATAGCCGCTGACATAGCGCGCCGGAATGCCGTGCGCGCGCGCCGCGCCGATGAAGATATGCGCGTGATCCTGACACACGCCCGCGCCCTGAAGGGTCGCCTCCTCGGCGGTTGTGTCGGCCTTTGTGCGCCCTGTTTCATAGGCCACCCGATCGCGGATCAGCGCCGAAAGCGCGTGGAGGAAATCGAGCGGTGCGTCGTCCGCCGCGCCTGCCGCCTCGCGCAGCAAGGCTCGCAGCTTGACCCCCGGGCGGGTCAGCGGGGTCTGGCGCAGAAAGCTCCACAAAGGCAGGTGCCCCGAATGGCGGCCGATCACCCCGGCATTATCCTCGGTCTCGACCACGCCTTTGCAGGTCACCGTCACCTCGCGCGCGCCGGGGTTGAGGCCGATCAGGGTGACGTGATTGAAATGCTGGTCGTCATATTCGAGCTCGGCACGGGCGTTGTCGAACTGCATCGACCATTGGACGATGCGCTGGCCCTGCGTCTCCTTGGGGGTGAGGCGCAGCCGCTGGAGCGCGTGGACCACGGGCTGCGCGAAGGCATAGTGCGTGGTGTGCCGGATCGAGAGGCGCAGCTTGCTCATGCGTGGAACCGGTAATCCTCGGCAATCGCCCGGCCGATCGCGGCGTTGCGGGCGAGGAAATCGATCAGGAATTCGTGCAAGCCAGCCTCGAAGATCTGGTCGACGCTGAGGTGGCTGATGTGCGTGTCGGAATCGCGCATCAGGGCGACCGCGCCGCCTTCAACGCCATGCGTGTGGGCCAGCGCCGTAAGACAATTGCGCAAGGCATTGCGGCAGAAGGCGAGGCTGCGCGGGAAGCGATCGTCGAGCACCAGAAACTCCACGATCCCGCGTGCCTCGATTTGCCCGGCGTTGAGCCACGAATAGACCCGCGCCCCCGCGACCGAGCGCAGCACCTGTTCCCACTGCCCGGTATCGAGGCTCGACCCGACATAGGAGAGCGAAGGCAGCAGCAGAAAATACTTCATGTCGAGAATGCGCGCCGTGCTGTCTGCCCGCTCGATGAAGGTGCCCGCGCGGGCGAAGTGGTAGCCCTCGTCGCGCAGCATCGACCCGTCGAAGGCACCGTGGACCTGCGTGCCGGTGCGCCGGATCGCGGCCAGCAGCTCGCCCACCCCGGTCTGGCCGACAGGGCGCGCGAGCAGCTTGTCGAGCTTCATCCAGTTATCGTTGACCGCTTCCCACACGTCGGACGAGATATTGGTCCGCGCCATCCGCGCATTGAACCGCACCGCGCCCAGCATCTCGCGGACATTGGCCGCATTGCCGGGCGCACGCAGCACGAAGTTCCAGACGGTAAGCCCATCATACGAATCATGGTTCGCCTCGAACGCGGCCTGCAGCCCCAGCGTCGCGATCACCGAGCGCCATTCGGCCTCCGCCGTCGCCAGATCGCGGGTCAGCGCCATCCGCAGCGCCGCTTCGAGCAGGCGCGCGGTGTTCTCGGCCCGCTCGAGATAGCGGAACATCCAGAACAGGCTGTTGGCGGTGCGGCCGAGCATGTCAGTCCTTCAGCACCCAGGTATCCTTGGTGCCGCCCCCTTGCGAGGAATTGACCACCAGCGACCCCTTCTTGAGCGCCACCCGCGTCAGCCCGCCCGGCGTGATGTCGATGCCTTCGGGGCTGACCAGCACGAAGGGGCGCAGGTCAAGGTGCCGCGGCGCAAGGCCCTTGGCGGTGTAGATCGGGCAGGTCGACAGCGCGAGCGTGGGCTGGGCGATGTAATTTTCGGGCTTGGCGATCAGTTTCTCGCGGAAAGCCGCGATTTCGCGCTTGCTGGAGGTCGGCCCGATCAGCATCCCGTAACCGCCCGATCCGTGGACTTCCTTCACCACCAGTTCGGCGAGGTTGTCGAGCACATAGGCGAGGCTGTCCCGGTCGGCGCAGCGCCAGGTCTGGACGTTGGGCAGCAGCGGCTTTTCGCCGGTGTAGAATTCGACGATCTCGGGCATGAAGCTGTAGATCGCCTTGTCGTCGGCGACCCCGGTGCCGGGCGCATTGGCGATGGTGATCCCGCCCGCGCGGTAGACATCCATGATCCCCGGCACCCCCAGCACCGAAGCCGGATTGAAGCTGAGCGGATCGAGGAAATCGTCGTCGACCCGGCGATAGAGCACGTCGATCGGCTTGTAACCGCGCGTGGTGCGCATCTGGACGCGACCCTCGGTGACGCGCAGATCGCTGCCCTCGACCAGCTCCGCGCCCATCTGGTCGGCGAGGAAGGCGTGCTCGAAATAGGCCGAGTTGTAGATCCCCGGCGTCAGCACCGCGACCGTGGGCTTGCCCCCGGTGAAGGCGGGCGGGACGCAGGCGGCAAGGCTGCGCGCAAGGCGGCGCGGGTAGTTGGAGACGCTCTCCACCGCCACCCGGCTGAACAGATCGGGGAACATCCCCATCATCGTCTCGCGGTTCTCCAGCATGTAGGACACGCCCGAGGGTGTGCGGGCATTGTCTTCCAGCACGAAGAACTCGTCCGGCCCGGTGCGCACCAGATCGATCCCGACGATGTGCGTGTAGATTCCGCCCGGCGGGGTGAAGCCGACCATGTTGGCGAGCCACGCATCGTTGCTCTGCAGCAGCCGCGCGGGCAGGCGGCCCGCGCGCACGATCTCCTGCCGGTGGTAGAGATCGTAGAGAAAGGAATTGAGCGCCCGGACCCGCTGCTCGATCCCGCGCGACAGGCGGCGCCATTCGGCGGCGGTGATGATGCGCGGCACCATGTCGAAGGGGATCAGCCGCTCTTCGGCGGCATCCTCGCCATAGACGTTGAAGGTGATCCCGGTGCGGCGGAAGGTATCATCCGCCTCGCGGTTCTTGCGGCGCATTAGTTCGGGCGGCTGTTCACCGTACCAGCGGCAATATTCGGCATAAGCGGGCCGCGTCTTGCCCTCTTCATCGAACATCTCGTCAAAAGTGCCGCCGCGCGCCTGCATTACCCCCCGCTTGGTTTATTAGGTGCAATGCAGCAATCTAACCGCGCTTTTCCAAAAGGGAAGCGGGCAGATCGGATTGCGGATGCCGGGGCGCGACCCGACCGGATTCAGGTGTGTGTGATCTCGAGCTCGTGCAACAGGGTCATGATCACTTGCGGATCATAGGTGAAACCCATGTGCGTGCAGCGCAACGCCACCGCGCGGTCGCGCTCGCCGGGGCGACCGGCGGCGCAGCGCGGGGCGATCGCGCCGTCGTTGGCGCTCCAGAAGGCGACCGTCTCGACCGGCGGCTTGGCCGACAGCTGCGCCTCGATCGGCGGCGCGTCGACCGAATGGCCGGTGATGAACTGGTAGGCGCGCCAGACATTGTTGGCGCGCGGGGAGCCGCTGAAGGGCGAGCCCATTGTGATGACCTTCGCAACCGCCTGCGGCTGGCGCTTGGCCAGCTCGCGCCCGTAGAGCCCGCCGAGGCTCCAGCCGACCAGCACCACCTTGCGGCCGTAGCGCGCATTAAGATCGAGCAGCCGCGCTTCCATCGCCGCGAAGCTCTCCTCGTTCGGGCCCCAGTTGAAGCCCAGCCCCCAGCGCTTGACGCCGTGACCCGCCGCCTCGAGCTGGCGCGCGAGATAGCGCATCCGCATCGGGTGCGTGGCAAAGCCGGGGAGCATCATCACCACCTGCGGATTTTCCGAGGCCGGGATGGCAAGTTTGCGGCGGGGGCGGCGCACGGGTTCGAGCAGCGCTTCGGCCTCGCCCAGAAGGCGCAGCAAACGGGGCTTGCCGCGCTCGTGCTCCACGGGAATGACCTCACGCGCCAGCGCCACGCGGCGCGCGAGCGCGGTGGCGGCATAGGCCTGCTGCGCCTGCACGCCAGCCGCACTCGCCGCGGCAAGCAGCGGGGCGGGCAAACGCGACAATTGAGGGGCGAAGCGAGGTGTCGGCATACATCGCTTCAAGCCACAATTTGGCTGAATGTTCCATGAAATGTCACACGCGTAACATTTCCGACATAAATCAATCGGTTGTCACATCCCGGTCATTGCGCGGTCATTTGGCGGGACAATCCCCGATCCGCTCGTTCTTGGCCGTGAAGTTCATCGTGCCCTCGCCCATGCCTTCGAAATTGATCTTGGTGCTGGCGGTGAATTCGGACGAGGTCCGCGTGGTGGTGCCGCTCATGGTCATGCGCGATTCGCCTTGCGGGGTCTTGCACAGCATCACTGCATCCATCTTGCCGCCGTCGAGATCGAACTTCTCGAAACTGCATTCGCCCTGCTGGCCCTGCGTCACCAACTCCTCGAAACCCTTGCTGGCATCTTCGGCGGTGAGGCATTCCTCGACCGTGGTGGTCATGCCCGCGCCGTGGTTCTTCATTTCGGGCGGCATCCCGGGAATATCGACGCCGGTCATGGTGATGGTCGCCTTGTAGAGCCCCGGCTCGGGCTTCACCATCTCGGCATCGGCCTTGGCGGCGACTTCATCGGCGGTGATTGCGCCATCGCCGTTGGCGTCGGTCGCTCCGTCCGAACAGCCCGCCAGCAAGGCCGCCCCGGCGGCAGCGGCGAAAAGGGTGATGCGTGACATAGGTCTCTCCTGCTGCGTGATTTTCGCGGATATGACCATGCCGGATCGCAGGTGCCAACCGAAATCGCAGGCGCGCCGTGCGTTCGCCTTGAACGTCCCTGCTTTGTTCCCCATACTAGGCAGCATGGCCGAACTCGTGATCCGCCGCGGACTGGACGAACCCGAAACGGGTGCCGACTTCGTCCCGCACCGCCCGCAGCGCCCCGACAAGTCGATGGGCGGCATCCCGTTCAAGCTGGTGTCGGACTATGAACCGGCGGGCGATCAGCCGACCGCGATCAGGGAGTTGACCGAAGCCGCGCTGGCGGGCGATCAGACGCAGGTGCTGCTGGGCGTCACGGGCTCGGGCAAGACCTTCACGATGGCCAAGGTGATCGAGACCTTGCAGCGCCCCGCGCTGATCCTCGCCCCGAACAAGATCCTCGCCGCGCAATTGTATGGGGAGTTCAAAAGCTTCTTCCCCGAAAACGCGGTCGAATATTTCGTCTCCTACTACGATTACTACCAGCCCGAAGCCTATGTGCCGCGCTCGGATACCTATATCGAAAAGGAATCCAGCGTGAACGAGGCGATCGACCGGATGCGCCATTCGGCCACCCGCGCGCTGCTCGAACGCGACGACGTGATCATCGTCGCCTCGGTTTCGTGCCTTTACGGCATCGGCTCGGTCGAGACCTATTCGGCGATGATCTTCGACATCAAGAAAGGCGAGACGGTCGACCAGCGGGAATTGATCCGCAAGCTGGTCGCGCTGCAATACAAGCGCAACGACGCCGCCTTCACCCGCGGCTGCTTCCGCGTGCGCGGCGACAATCTGGAAATCTTCCCCTCGCACTACGAGGACATGGCCTGGCGCGTCAGCTTCTTCGGCGACGAGATCGAGGAAATCGCGGAGTTTGACCCGCTTACCGGCACCAAGGGCGCTGCATTGGAAAAGGTGCGGGTCTATGCCAATTCGCACTATGTCACGCCCGGCCCGACGATGAAGCAGGCGGCGGCTGCCATCAAGTTCGAGCTGGAGGAACGGCTGAAGGAGCTGGAGGCGGAGGGCAAACTGCTCGAACGCCAGCGGCTTGAACAGCGCACCAATTTCGACCTCGAGATGATCGCGGCGACGGGAAGCTGCGCGGGGATCGAGAACTACAGCCGCTTCCTCACCGGGCGGCTCCCCGGCGAACCCCCGCCGACTTTGTTCGAATACCTCCCCGAAAACGCGCTGCTGTTCGTCGATGAAAGCCACCAGACCGTGCCGCAGATCGGCGCGATGGCTCGCGGGGACCACCGGCGCAAGCTGACGCTGGCCGAATACGGCTTCCGCCTGCCGTCGTGCATCGACAACCGCCCCTTGCGCTTCAACGAGTGGGACGCAATGCGCCCGCAGACCTTCGCGGTCAGCGCCACGCCGGGCGGCTGGGAAATGGAGCAGACCGGCGGTGTCTTTGCCGAACAGGTCATCCGCCCCACCGGCCTGATCGACCCGCCCGTGGAAATCCGCCCGGTCGAGGATCAGGTGCAGGACTGCATCACCGAGTGCAAGGCGACCGCCGCCAAGGGCTACCGCACCCTCGTCACCACGCTGACCAAGCGCATGGCCGAGGACCTCACCGAGTTCATGCACGAGGCCGGCGTGCGCGTGCGCTATATGCACTCCGACGTCGAAACGCTGGAGCGCATCGAGCTGATCCGCGACTTGAGGCTTGGGGTCTATGACGTGCTGATCGGCATCAACCTGCTGCGCGAAGGCCTCGACATTCCCGAATGTGGGCTGGTGGCGATCCTCGATGCCGACAAGGAAGGCTTCCTGCGCTCCGAGACGAGCCTCATCCAGACCATCGGCCGCGCCGCGCGCAATGTCGATGGCCGCGTGATCCTCTATGCCGATCGCATCACCGGCAGCATGGAGCGCGCGCTCGCCGAAACCGACCGCCGCCGCGCCAAGCAGCAGGCCTACAACGAAGAGCACGGGATCACCCCGCAGACGATCAAGCGCAACATCCACGACATCGTCGCGCACACCGCCTCGCAGGATAGCGTGGTGGTCGACACAGGCGATGCGGAGCGCAACAACCTTGTCGGGCACAACCTGCGCTCCTATATCGAAGACCTGGAAAAGCGGATGCGCAACGCCGCTGCCAATCTGGAGTTCGAAGAGGCGGGAAGGCTTCGCGACGAGATCCGGCGGCTGGAGGCGGAAGAGCTGGGCCTGCCGGATAGCGAGAAACGCGCGCCGATCGTGGGGCGCAGCAACGAGGGCAAGCCGGGGACGCGCAAGACGCGCTTCGGCAAGACGCGCTACAAGCGGATGGGCGGAAAGCCCTGATTCCTGCCAAGGCGGGTGACATTTCCCTTGCCATGCCTTGGCCAAAATGATTTCTGACCACTGCAACAGCAGGGGTCGATTAATGCCACGATTCAAGCAGATTCTCGCCATCTCCGCGCTCGCCGCGCTGGCCGGGTGCGGGGGCGGAGGAAGCTCGGGCGGGAACGGCGGCGGCGGGGGTGGCGGCACCGCCAATCGGCCACCGTCCTTCACCACCGCGGCCAGTCTCAGCAGCACCGAACAGCGTGTCTCGGCCAATCAGGCGACCCAGCCCAACCTCATCGCCCAGCTCGCCGCGAGCGATCCTGATGGCAATGCGGTCACCTTCTCGATCGCGTCGGGCAAGGATGGGGCGCTCTTCACCTTCCGCGACGGCGTCAATGGTGCGCTCGCCTTCAGCCGCCCGCCGAGCTTCGAGACGCCCGAGGATGCCAATCGCGACAATATCTACGAAGTCGATGTCGTCGCCAGCGATGGCACCGCCAGCACCACCCGCACCTTTCAGGTCACGCTGGTCAATTCGACCGAGGGGCTGATCGTCCAGCGGCTCGCCACGGGCCTGCCGGGCAGCGGGACGGTGGTGTTCGACCGCGTTTCCAACCAGATCGCGGTGATTTCGCGGCAAGGCGACGTCTTCGATGTCAACCCGACGAACGGCCAGGTGACACCGCGCGGCCGCATCCCCAACCTGCCCGCCGGCACCGAGGTCCTCGATGCCGTTCCGACCGAAATCGCGGGGAGCGGCTATTCGCTGGCGCTGCGCAATGGCAACACGATCAGCATGCGCACCGTCCGGCGCAGCGATCTGGCTTCGGTGATAGCCGAGTGGCCCGGCCAGACCTTCACCGCCGCGCCCCAGCCGATCACCGCCGCGCTGTGGGTGGGTGGCGGCGAGCCCTATCTCGCGCTCGGCGACGGCGGCATCCCCGATGCGGCGCAGGATCCGCTGAACCTGCTCGGCAATGTCACTGAAATGCGGTTTTTCGCGGCCCCGCCAGGCCAGACCATCCAGCTGGATCCGCGCGTCACCGCATGGGGCTTCCGCTCGCCGGTGCTGGTCGATGCCAATAATCGCCAGCAGTCGATTGACCGCGGGCCGACGTTCAACGAGTTCAACGTCGATGCCTTTTTCCTCCCCGCCAACAACAACTTCGAATGGCCGATCCGTGACGGGCGGACCGCCGTCGGCTTCACCGGCACCATCACCGGCAACCGCGTCGGCCCGGAATTCGTGGCCGAAATCGGCGCCAATGACGTGGGCCGCTGGATTGACGCACTCGCCGGATTGCAGCCGTTCGGCTGGGAGGACGTGACGCTGTTCACCGACGACCGGGGCAATATCTTCTCCTATTCCTTCGTGTTGGGCGTCGCGCCCCGCTTCGAACGTCGCAATCTCGACTTCGCCCCCAATGCGGGCACGTTCAATGCGATCGGGGCGATGACCAGCAATTCGGCCACCGTCGGCAATCAGATCTTCATGCTCGATTCCGACGGCGAATTGTTCGTCGCGCGGATTGCCGCCTGAACCTGACGGGCGCGGCGCAACAGCCGCGCCCGCATGCTGGCCGGGCAGAGTTTCGAAGGCGGTCGGGGAAGACCGGCCGCGACCCGCTGGCCCGCCACTTGAAGCGCGCGGTCAACCCTGCCACTCCCCTACCCCCATGACCCCCCGATTCCTCACCGCGCTCTCCGCTCTCAGCGCTCTCGCCCTTACCGCCCCCATCGCCGCGCAGGATTCGGCCAAGGTCGAGGCCGCCAAACCCTCCGCCGCCGAGCCGCAGTCCCGCACCCGCGATCTGTTCGGCGTCTTCGGCGGGCAGCGCGTCGCCTACCGCGCGACCATCGCCGACACCGTGCTCAGCAACGAGGACGGCAAGGCCGAAGCGGTGATCGTCACCACCTCCTACGTGAAGACCCCCGCAGACCCCACGCGCCCGGTGTTCTTCATCTACAACGGCGGCCCCGGCTCGGGCTCGGTGTGGCTCCAGATGGGGGCCTTCGGGCCCAAGCGCGTCGCCATCCCCTCGGACGCGAAGGACGACGGCGCGCCGCCCTATCCGCTGCTCGACAATCCCGACAGCCTGCTCGATGTCGCCGATCTCGTATTCATCGACCCGCCCGGCACCGGGTTCAGCCACCTGACACAGGGCACCGATCCCAAGAAATATTACGGCCTCAGGCAGGATGCGCGCGCCGTTTCCAAGGTGATCCGCCGCTGGATCAACGACAATGGCCGCTGGAACAGCCCCAAGTTCATCGGCGGGGAAAGCTACGGCACCACCCGCACCGCGATGCTGGTCGACGAGCTGGAGGGCAGCACCTACAACGACGTCGGGCTGAACGGGCTGATCCTGATCTCGACCATCCTCGATTTCGGGATCGAGGATACGACACCGGGCAACGAGCTGGCCTATGTCGTCACCCTGCCCAACATGGCGACCGCGGCGTGGTATCACGGCAAGGTTGAAGGCGCCTCGGCCGCTGCCGTTGCCGAAGAGGCGCGGCGCTTTGCCATTGGCCCCTTCGCCACGGCGCTGCTGAAAGGGCAGGATCTGCCCGAGGCCGAGCGCGCGAGCGTGCGCCGCGAGCTTTCGCGCCTCACCGGCCTTTCCGAGACCTATCTCGATCAGGCCAATCTGCGTGTCACCGACCAGCGCTTCTACAAGGAGCTTCTGCGCGACCGGGGGCAGACCGTGGGGCGGCTCGATTCGCGCTACACGGGCACGGATTACGACAATGCCGGCGAGAGGGCGGATAATGATCCGAGCTTCTACGGCATCGACGCGGGCTACACCGCCGCGATCAACAGCTGGGCGCGCGAGACGCTGGGTTATCGCACCGACCGCGAATATCAGTCGATCGGGCGCGAACCGGGGCGCAACTGGGACTGGAGCCTCGACGGATCGGGCCGCGGGGCCTATCTCAACGTCGCGCCGCTGATCGGGCAGGCCTTGCGGCAGAACGCCGGGCTGCGGCTGTTCAACGCGCAAGGCTGGTACGATTTCGCCACGCCCTTCTTCGGCGCGGAATATTCGCTGAAGCGGCACGGCATCCCGCAGGACCGGATCACGTGGAAATATTACGACGCAGGCCACATGATGTATATTCGCGACGAAGATCGCGCGAAGCTGAGCGCCGATATCCGCGCCTTTATCCGCGCCCGCTGATGCGCGAGGGATTTCTTTTCGCCGGGCTGTGTGCCGCGCTCGTGGCAGGATGCAAGCCGCCGCCGACCGATGCGGCGCTGGCGCGCGTCACGCTGCTTACGGCGGCCAGTGGCCCTTCTGCGCCGCTGCCCTCGCCCGATGCGACCGGCGCAGTCTGGGCGATGACCGACAATGCGCTGCGGCTGGTCTATGGCGTGCCGGGGCAGCCGGTGATGGTCTCGCTCGAATGCCATGCGCCGGGCACGGCCGAGGCGGCGCTCACGATCACCCGCCATGCCCCCGCCGACAGCGGCGCGGCGGCGCTGCTGGCGCTGATCGGAAATGGCTGGATCGGGCGCTTCCCGGTCGATGCGACCGAAGTGGGCGGGCAACTGCTGTGGCAGGGCGATGTGCCTGTCACACGCCGGGAGTGGGACGCGCTCAAGCCCGAACGCGAGGCAACCGTGACCGTGCCGGGCGCGGGGCTGGTGAGGCTCAATCCCAGCCCCTTGCCGATGGAACTGGTGACCACCTGCCGCGGCGCACAGGCCGAGATTGCGCCGCCGGCTGTCGTGCCCGAAGCCGCGCCGCCGCCGGTTCTGTCAGCTGTCCCCTGACGCCCTTGCCGCCAGCAGATCGGGCGTGAGCACCTGCGGCAGCTGCTCGGGCCCGGCTGCGTTCGGCGCATACCACAGGTAGAGCGGCACCCCCGCCGCGCCCTGCTCGGTCAGGAATGCCGTGATCGCCTCGTCGCGCGCGGTCCAGTCGCCCACCAGCACCTTCACACCCGCCTGCTCGAAGGCCGCGCGCGTGCTCTCGCGCTCGATCGCGGCGGCTTCGTTGACCTTGCAGGTCACGCACCAGTCGGCGGTGAAGTAGAGGAACACCGGCTGGCCCGAAGCGCGCGCCTCGGCCAGCGCCTCTCGGCTGAAGGGCTGCGCGGCAAGGATGCTCTCCCGCGCGCGGGCCGAGGGTGCCTCGTAAACCGAGGGCAGGCCGATCAGCGCGAAGACAAGGAAGGGCGCGGCGACGAGGCCGAAGGCGGGCCAGGCAAGCTTGCCTGCACGCTGGAGCTTGCCGGTCACGAACAGGCCCAGCACCACGCCGATCACCGCCACCAGCGCGATCAGACCGAAGGGCCGTCCGCCCAGTTGCACCGTCAGCCACAGCAGCGCCAGCGCGGTGAGTGCCATCGGGATCGCCATGATCCGCCGGAACCGCTCCATCCACGCGCCCGGCCGGGGCAGCATCCGGCGCAGCGGCGGCACGAAGCCCAGCAGCAGGAAGGGCAGCGCCAGCCCCAGCCCGAGACAGGCGAACAGCAGCAGCGCCTGCGGCACCGGCAGCAGCAGCGCCGCGCCCAGTGCAGCCGCCATGAAGGGCCCGGTGCACGGCGTCGCCACAAAAGCGGCAAGCAGCCCGGTGGCGAAGGCACCCATCCGCTCGCCCCCCAACCGCACCGAGACTGCGGGCAGTTCGAACAGGCCGGCGAAATTGGCGGTGATCGCGGCGGCGAGCACCAGCAGCGCGACGACCACGCCGGGCTCCTGCAACTGGAACGCCCAGCCGATCTGCTCCCCGCCCGCGCGCAGCGCCAACAGCAGAGCGCCGAGGCCGAGGCAGGCCAGCACCACGCCCGCGGTATAGGCGAGCCCTTCGGCCCGGGCCTTGGCTTCGCTTTCGCCCGCGCGGGCCAGCGCAATCGCCTTGAGGCTCAGGATCGGAAAGACGCAGGGCATGATGTTGAGCAGCAAGCCGCCCGCCAGCGCGCCGAGGATCAGCGTCCACAACGCGGGCGACGGCACATCCTGCGCCCCGGCAACCGGCTTCCCCCCGCTCGGCACCGGGCCGAGCTCGGCGGCAAAGCGCACCCCGATCCCGTCCCCGAAGGCGAGAATGCCCTCCAGCGCATCGGCCTTCCCGGTGCCGAAATCGTCGAGCGGGATTTCGGCCACCAGCACGTCCCCCACCCGGCGGAAGGTCTGCGGCGCGGCATGGGCGACTAGCCGCTGGTTGGCGACGAAGACGTGGGGGTCGGGCAGCGCCATGCTCGCAGGCAGCGGGATGGCGATGCGCAGCGTCTTGCCCTCGATTGCGAACCGGCCCGCAGCGTCCAGCGGCGGGGCGATCGCGGCGCGCCAGCGCGCAAAATCGCCCCCGGCGCGTGCGGTCAGTTCGGCGTGTTGCGGCACGCAAATGTCCGAGCAGGCGAGGTAATCGACCGTCCCCGTGACCGGCCCGGCAAACCCGGCGGCAGACGGCCCCGGCACCACCGGCACGAGGATCGTGTAGGGCCCTTCGTAAATGTGGTTCATCAGGCCCGAGAGCACCAGCCGCTTTGGCACCGGATAGCGCGCCTCGCCCACCTCCCAATCGGGCGGCAGGTCAAGCGCGAGGCGCATCCCCTCGCCCGCGTCGCCGGGGTTCGACCAATAGCCGTGCCATTCGGGCGCGCTCGGCGTGAAGTGCAGCGCCAGCAGCCATTCCTCGCCAGCGACCGGCTGGCGTTCCGCATAAAGCGCCACCGCGATCCGGTCAGACCCGAACAGCGGCGCGCGCGGCGCAGGGGCGCTCTGCTGCGCGATGGCAGGCGCGGCCAGCATCACGCTTGCGGCAATCGCAAGCACCCATGCAGCGATTAGTCGCGTGATGTGCGGGAAGAATCTTGCGTGCGGCACCGGCAACCCTCTAGGCGTGGCAAGATGGGTTCGCAATCGGAGCGCGCAAGGTGACAGGAACTTCGGACAATACTCGCGACCTCGTGATCCTCGGCGGCGGCCTTGTCGGCATGACGCTGGCGCTGGCGGCGGCAAAGAAGGGCCTGTCGAGCCACGTGATCGACCGCGCCGACCCGGCGGAGCTCACCGCCGAGGGCTTCGACGACCGCGCCACCGCGATCTCGACCGCGAGCTGGCACCTGTTCGAGAATATCGGGATTGCCGAAGGCCTCGAACAATTCGCCTGCGATATCGCCGCGATTGCGGTGACCGACCAGAACAAGCCCGGCCGCCTCGATTTCGTCCCCGGCGAGGGTGACGGCACGCTGGGGCGGATGTTCCCCAATCGCCGCCTGCGCCTCGCGCTGTTCGAAGCGGCGGCGAAGGAGCCGCTGGTCAATTGGGTGGCCAAGGCCCACGTGACCGAACGCCAGCGCAGCCCATTCGGCGTCGCGGCAGTGCTGGCCGATGGGCAGAAGCTCAAGGGCCGCTTGATGATCGCCGCCGAGGGCCGCCAGTCGCCGACCCGCGATTCCGCCGGGATCACGCTCGCCAAATGGGATTACAAGCACCGCGCGATCATCGCCGGGCTGACCCACGAAAAGCCGCACGGCAACGTGGCGTGGGAAATCTTCTACCCCGCCGGGCCGTTTGCGCTGCTGCCGCTGAACGACGATGCCGACGGCACGCACCGCTCCTCGCTGGTGTGGACCGTGTCGGAAGCCGATGCGGCGGGCGTCACCAAGCTGGGCGACCGGGCCTTTCTGGCCGAGGTCGAGAAGCGCATGGGCGGCGTTTTGGGCAAGGTGCTCAGCGTCGGCCACCGCTCGTCCTGGCCGCTGGGCTTCCACCACACCGCGAAGATCACTGCCGAGCGCCTCGCGCTGATCGGCGATGCGGGGCACGGCATTCACCCGATCGCCGGGCAGGGCCTCAATCTTGGCCTGCGCGATGTCGGCGCGCTGGTCGAAGTGCTGGCCGAGGGCACACGGCTCGGCCTCGATCCGGGCGATCCCGAACTGCTCAAGCGTTACGAGAACTGGCGCGGGCTCGACAGCTTCATGGTGGCGCTGGCGACCGACGGGTTGACGCGCCTGTTCGGCGTACCCGGCAAGACCGCCAGCGCGGTGCGGCGGCTGGGCATGGCGGCGGTGCAGAGAACGCCGATGCTCAAGCAGTTCTTCATGGACGAGGCGCGCGGCGTCTCGGGCGATCTGCCGGAGCTGCTGCGGGGGTGCCACCCCTGCACCTGAAAACCGCGCTTTCCTACTTGCCGAGGCCTCGGCATGGTCGCACGAATGACCCAGCGCGATGTCTTTTCCGGCTCCGAAATCGAGCGGAACGGGGGCGCGGATTTTCTTCTCCTGGACAGTGTCTCATGTGTCTCCAACACGGCGGTGGGAGACGGCAGGGCGAAAGCGAATCGCGCAGGCCCAGAGCGGTCCACGAATTGGAAATCAGGGCCGCACCAGCGGGCTCAGCTGGCGCATCGGATTGCCCGCTCCGTCGCGAAGACCGCGCTGATCGAGCACCGCGGCAGTCTCGATCACCTCCAGCGCGTCCATCGCCTTCTTGTAACGCTCGGCATCCTTGATCCAGGTTTCCGCCTTGGCCGCGCCGGGCATCCCCTTCACCTCGTCGATCGCCGCCTGATAACGCCCCTGTTCGAGCGCAAAGCGCGCGCGCTCCAGCCGGCGCTGCGGCTGCGGCGAGGGGGTGCTTTCGCGGCGCACGACGAACAGCTGACTGAGCTCGCGGCGGAAGCTTGCCCACGATGGCCCCTCGCTGCTTTCGCGCAGCGATGGCGCCAGCCCGTCGAGCCGCGCCAGGAGACTGTCGAGCCGGATCGGATTGCGCGAGAATTCGATGATCGTGCCGACCGCATTGGGCCACTGATCGCCAAAGCGCAGCCGCAGCTGATCGGAGAGGTAGCCAAGCTCCGCTCCGCGTTCCACAGCGCGGCGGGTGGCGAAGGCGATCAGCAGGCTCTCCGCGCGCGCGGCATTGCCGGCGGCGGCCTGGGCCTGAAGGTCGAGCTGGGTGAGGCGCTGCTCGGCGGCGGCAAGGCGCTGATCGAGCCCGCCCTGCTGTTCGGCCACGCGCTCCACCGCCTGCTCGGTCGCGGCGAGCGGGGTTGGCTTGGCGGAAACTGGAAGCTGTGCGGCGGCGGTCGCCCCGGCGCCAAGGGTGGCGCCCGGCTCGGCGACCTGCTGCGTGGGCGCAGGTGCGGCGCGGTCTCCGGCAAGGTTGTACCACATCACCCAGCCCACCAGCGCGCCCCCGGCGATGAAGGCGATCAGCGCAGCGGCCAGCAGCGTGCGACCCGACAGGGGCCCGCGCTGGGTCTGGATGGGCGATGATCCGGGCGGTGTTGCCATCATGATCCGTTCTTTGCGACCGTGGTATGCGCGCTGGCCGGGGTCCGCTGCTACGGCTGCCCGGTCGGCGTGGCGGGAATGGAGCGCGGCTTGGCGCACAAGTCAAACGCCAATTGCAGCAGCGCGGCTTCGTCGGGTTGCCGGGCGGTGTGGACGGCGGCCCAGCCCTCCCCCGCCGCCGCCGCGATGCGCGGGCCGAGCGCGGCGAGCGCGATGCGGGTGCGATCGAGGCCCAGCCGGTCGCACTCGGCGGCAAAGTGCCGCGCGGTTGCCGCCGAGTGGAGGAGGACCAGCGCCTCTCCCGTGGCGAGCAGATCGGCGACCGTATCGAGCGGCTGTGGCTCGCTGCGATAGGCGATCACGGTGTCGAAGGTCACGCCGGGCGGCGGGGTCAGCGGCACGTGCTCCTCGCCCGCGATGCGCAGCAGGTGGCAGGGCGCGGGGACATGATCGAGCACGCCCTGCAAACCGCCGCTGCCGGTCATGGCCACGCTCAGCCCCGCCGCGCGCGCCGCATCGGCGGTGGCCTCGCCGACGGCATAGACCGGCTTGGCGGCGAGACGGGCGAGATCAGGCCCGGCGTGGAGAATGGCGTTGGCGCTGCCGATCAGAAGCGCGTCGATGGTGCCCGGCTCAGGGCATTGCCAGGCGACCGGGCGGATCGCCGAGAGCGCATGGCCGGTGATCGCGAGGCCGAGCGCACTGGCCTTGCCGAGGGTGGCGGAAAGGCCCGGCTCGGGGCGCAGCGCGAGCAGGTGGAACGCCATCAACCCGCGCGGAAGTGGTCGGTGATCGCCGAGCTGGCGCGCGCCAGCAGATCGGTGGCGAGCGCGCGCACCGCTTCGTGGTCGCCGGGGGTCAGCTGCGCGCTGCCATCCACCCGCTCGGCCCCGTCGGGGCTGAACAGCGCGGCGCGCATCGTCAGGCTGTCGCCCTCACCCTCGCACAGCACGGCGACGGGCGAGTGGCAGGTGCCGCCAAGTGCCGCGAGCAGCGCCCGTTCGGCCTCCAGCTCCGCGCGGGTCGGAGCGTGGTCGATCGCGGCGAGCAAGGCGGTGGTGGCGGCGTCGTCCGCACGGCACTCGATCGCGATCACGCCCTGCGCTGCGGCGGGGATCCAGTCCGAGCTTGCGAGCGGCGCGCCGACCTCGGACTGCCCGAGCCGTTCGAGGCCCGCGGCGGCGAGGAAGGTCACGTCGGCCTCGCCTGCTTTAAGCTTGGCAAGCCGGGTGGCGACATTGCCGCGGAACATCACGACCTTGCAGTCGGGCCGCAGGTTCAAAAGCTGCGCCGCCCGCCGCGGCGCGCTGGTACCGACCACCGCGCCCTCAGGGATCGCCGCGATGCTCGCCGCGCCGACGAGGCAATCGCGCCGGTCTGCGCGCGGCAGGAAGGCGGGGAAGTGGAAGGCATCGGGCCGGATCGTCTCGACATCCTTGGCCGAGTGGACCGAGAGGTCGATCCGCCCTTCGCCCAGCCACTGGTCGAGCTCCTTGGTCCACAGCGCCTTGCCGCCGATCTCGGCGAGCGGGCGGTCGAGCACCTTGTCGCCGCTTGCCAGCACGGGGACGAGTTCGACCTCCTCCTCGGCCCAGCCGTGGGCGGCGCACAGGCGGGCGCGGGTCTCCACGGCCTGCGCCATCGCGAGCGGGGAATTGCGGGTGCCCAGCCTGAGGCGGGGGGCAGATCGTTCAGGTTCAGTCATGGCCGCGCTTGCTCTAGCCCGCACAAGGACTAGATGGAAGCCGGATGGGATCGGTCACGCACACCTTGGACACTCCGCTCGTGCCCCCGCTCGTTCTGGGCATCGAATCGAGCTGCGATGAAACCGCGGTCGCGCTGGTGCGCGGCGACGGCACCATCGTCACGCAGGCGATCGCCAGTCAGGAGGCCGAACACGCGCCCTATGGCGGCGTCGTCCCCGAAATCGCCGCCCGCGCCCATGCCGAACGCCTTGCCCCGATGCTGGCCAAGGTCATGGGCGAGGCGGGCGTGAGCCTCGACGACGTGGACGCCATTGCCGCCACTGCCGGGCCGGGGCTGATCGGCGGGGTGATGGTCGGCCTCGTCAGCGGCAAGGCGCTGGCGATGGCGGCGGACAAGCCCCTGCTGGCGATCAATCACCTGGAAGGCCACGCGCTCTCCCCCCGGCTGGCCGACCGCGAACTCGCCTTCCCCTATCTGCTGCTGCTGGTCTCGGGCGGGCACTGCCAGATCCTCGCCGTCGAGGGCGTGGGGCAATACCGCCGGCTCGCCACCACCATCGACGATGCGCTGGGTGAGGCCTTCGACAAGACCGCCAAGATCTTGCGGTTAGGCTATCCGGGCGGCCCCGCGGTCGAGCGGCTGGCTTTGCAGGGCGATCCGCAGGCCGTGCCGCTGCCCCGGCCGCTCAAGGGTTCTGCCGAACCGCATTTCTCCTTCGCTGGGCTCAAGAGCGCGGTGCTGCGCGCGGTCGAGAGCGGCGCGCACACCGATGCCGACATCGCCGCCAGCTTCCAGCAAGCCGCCATCGATTGCCTGATCGACCGGCTGGAGCGCGCGCTCGACACCGCCGGCCCCTTCCCCGCACTGGTCGTGGCGGGCGGCGTGGCGGCTAACAAGGCGGTGCGCGGGGCGCTCGAAACCCTCGCCGCGCGGCACGCGATGCGCTTCGCCGCGCCGCCGCTGGCGCTGTGCACCGACAATGCCGCGATGATCGCCTGGGCGGGCTGCGAGCGGCTGGCGCTGGGCGGCGAACATGCGGCGGGCGACCCGCTCGATTTCGTCGCCCGCCCGCGCTGGCCGCTCGACCCGGCAGCCGAGGCCGTGCGCGGCGCTGGCTACAAGGCGTGACGGAGGGGCTATGAGCGATTACGAAACCATCGGCGTCATCGGCGCGGGCGCATGGGGCACGGCGCTGGCGCAGATGCTCGCCTCGGACGGGCGCGACGTGATCCTGTGGGCCTATGAGCCCGAGGTGGTCACCGCGATCAATGCCGACCGCCGCAACCTGCTCTACCTGCCCTCGGCACAGCTGGCCCCGAGCATCCGCGCAACCGGCGATCTTGCCGATCTGGCGGCGATCGACACCGTGCTGGTCGTCACCCCGGCGCAGGTGCTGGGCCGGGTGCTGGCGGGCCTTCCCCGCCCGCCGCGCGATCTGGTGCTGTGCTCCAAGGGGATCGAGGTGGGCACCGGACGCCTGATGAACCACGTCGCGCGCGATGCCTCGCCCGGCAGCGCCATCGCAGTGCTCTCCGGCCCGACCTTCGCGCATGAAGTCGCCGCGGGCTTGCCGACCGCCGTCACGCTCGCCTGCGAGGGCGGCAGAACGCAGTGGGAGCGGCTCGCGCCCGCCATCGCGCGGCCCACCTTCCGCCCATACTACTCCGACGACGTCACCGGCGCGGAGATTGGCGGCGCGGTGAAGAACGTGCTCGCCATCGCCTGCGGCGTGGTCGACGGGCTGGCGCTGGGCCAGAACGCCCGCGCGGCGCTGATTGCGCGGGGCTTCAGCGAGATGCTGCGCTTCGGCGAGGCGCTGGGGGCCGAGACCGAGACGCTGAGCGGCCTGTGCGGCCTCGGCGATCTGGTGCTGACCTGCTCCTCCACCTCCAGCCGCAATTTCAGCTTGGGCAAGGCGCTCGGCGAAGGGGCCTCCGCCGCCACCCTGATGGCCGACCGCCGCACGGTGGCCGAGGGCGCGCACACCGCGCCGGTGTTGGCCGATCTGGCCGAGGCACGCGGCATCGCCATGCCGATCGTCGCGGCGGTCGACGCGATCCTCAAGGGCGCGGACGCACGCAAGGTCGTCGCCGATCTGCTCGCCCGCCCGCTGCGCGCCGAGCTTGAAAGCGATGCGAGAGACATCGAGGCGTGACCACCCCCGCCGCCGCCCCGCAGGATACCGACGATCTCGCCACCATCGCCGATGGCGGGCGCAAGAACACGCTCGGCTTCGTCATCAGGCTGGTGGCGCGCATCCCCTTCCTTGTCATCGCCACCCGGCTTTACGGGGCGGAATCGCTGGGGCGCTTCGCCTCGGCGCTGGTGCTGATCGAGATCGTCGCGCTGATCTGCTCGCTCGGCGAAAAGCGCGGGCTGGCGCAGCGCCTGTCCGAAGGCGCGGGCGAGAACCGGGCGGCGGAAACCAACCTCGTCTATGACGGCATCCTGCTGGCGCTCGGCTATTCCGCCGTGGCCGCCGGGGTGCTGCTGGTGTTCCCCGAACCGATGTTCCCCAACGGAATGAACGGCGCGTGGGATATCTGGCTGGTCGCCACCATCCCCGCCTTCGCCGTCACCGAGATTTTGCTCGCTGCGCAGGCCTATCGCTTCGACATCGCCACCACGGTGCGCGCGCGGGCGATCATCGAGCCGTGGACGATCTCGATCGCGGCAGGCGTGTTCTTTTACCTCCCGGCAACGCGCGAGAGCGGGCTGGCACTGGCCTTCATCGCCTCGATCTACGCCGGGCTGCTGACAGCGCTCTGGCCGTTTCTGAGGACTTACGGCCTGCCGCGCGGCTGGCGGCCGGCGCCGCGCGCGCTGCTGGCGGTCTCGGCCCGTGCCTTCCCGCTGGTTGGCGCCGACGCGATCGAGCGCGGCACGCGGCTGCTCGATATCTTCATCCTTGGCCTGTTCGCGCCGCCCTCGGCGGTCGGCATTTACTACGCCGCACAGCAGATCGCCTCGCTGCCGCAGAAGCTGAAGACCAGCTTCGAGCCGATCCTCTCGCCGGTCATCACCAAGAACCTGCGGATCGGCAACATGGCCGCCATCGCCGCGCAGGTGCGGCAGGTGGGCTTCTGGATCATCGCGGTGCAGCTTGGCATCGCGCTGGTGCTGGGCGTGCCGGGCGAGGCGGTGATGGGCCTGTGGGGGCCGGACTATGTCGCGGGCACCGCCGCACTCGCCTTCCTGCTCGCCGCCGAGGTCGTCGCCTCGATGGCGGTCGTGTCTGAGAGTGTGCTGGTCTACATCGCCCGCAAGCGCAATCTGGCGATCTCGGTCGGGATCATCGCCTTGCAGGCCGGGCTGACTGTGGCGCTGATCGAGGCGGCCGGGCGCTTCGGCCTCGGCAAGGGTTACGAGGCGGCAGCCGCGGCGGGCGCGCTGATGATCGCGCTGGCGACTTCCTCGCTGGTGAAGGCGCTGCTGCTCAAGCATCTGCTCGGCGCGCCGGTATCGAACTGGCGCTGGCCGCTCGCCCATGCGGCAGCGGCGGCGGTGGTGGTGGGCTATGCCTTCACCTGGCTGCCCGAGTGGATCGAGCTGTTGATCGGCGTGCCCGCCGTGCTCGGCACCTATGGTCTGATCATCTGGCGGCGCGGCTTTGACGAGGCGGACAAGGTGCTGTTTCGCAGGCAGGTCGTGCCCGACCCGGAACCCGAACTGTCGTAAGCCAAGGGCGTTCAGTCGCTATTCACGCCGCCCACCCGATTTTTCGAACCGCTCAATTGGTGGGGAGACGAGGTGATGCGAGGGACACGGATTTTGGCAGCGGCGACGCTGTGTGCGGTGCTGGCGGGCTGCGCTAAGAATGCGCCTGAGGAACTGGCGAAGGTCTCGCCCCCGCCGGTCGTTATGGCCCCGCCGCCACCGCCGCCACCGCCACCGCCCCCGCCGCCGCCGCCAAAATCCGAGGCACTCCGTCGCTTTGATACCCCGGCTTCACCGGTTGCCGTAACCGGCTCGCGCGTTCGAGCCGACGCGGTCGCGGCCGAGGCCAGCTTTTATGCGCCGCCGGTGATGGTCGCCACCGATCCGGGCCGCGAGAAATATGACGGCAAGGAGGTCTCGCCCGTCAAGCTGACGCAGGCCGAGCCGGTCTCCACCTTCTCGGTCGATGTCGACACCGGGGCCTATGCCAACACCCGGCGTTTCCTCACGCAAGGGATGCTCCCCCCGCAGGACGCGGTGCGCACCGAGGAGATGATCAACTATTTCCGCTACGATTACGCGCGGCCCAAGGATCGCAGCCAGCCCTTCACGGTGACCACGGATGTCGCGAAGAGCCCGTGGAATCCGGGCACCTACCTGATGCGGATCGGGCTGCGCGGCTATGATATCGACAGCGCGGAGCGCCCGCCGGTCAATCTCGTCTTTCTGATGGATGTCTCGGGCTCGATGAGCGATCCCGACAAGCTGCCGCTGGTCAAGACCGCGCTGGCGGGCCTCGCTGGCGAGCTCGGGCCGCAGGATACGGTTGCCATCGTGGTCTATGCAGGCGCGGCCGGGCTGGTGCTCGAACCGACCAATGACACAGCGAAAATCCGCCGCGCGCTCGACAGCCTTTCCGCTGGCGGATCGACCGCGGGCGGCGCGGGGATCGAGCTGGCCTATCGCATCGCCGAAGACAACTTCATCAAGGGCGGCGTCAACCGCGTGATCCTTGCCACCGACGGCGACTTCAATGTCGGCGTGTCGGACACCAGGGCGCTGATCGAACTGATCGAAAAGAAGCGCGACACCGGCATCACGCTCACCACGCTCGGCTTCGGTCAGGGCAATTACAACGAAGCGATGATGGAGCAGGTCGCCAATAAGGGCAACGGCAACTACGCCTATATCGATAGCGCGCTCGAGGCGAAGAAGGTGCTGGGCGAGGAGATGAGCTCGACCCTGTTCACCATCGCCAAGGACGTGAAGATCCAGGTCGAATTCAACCCCGCCGTGGTCGCGCAATACCGGCTCGTCGGCTACGAGAATCGCGCTTTGCGCGAGGAGGACTTCGACAATGACCGCGTCGATGCGGGCGATATCGGCGCCGGACATCAAGTGACTGCAATCTACGAAATCGTGCCGGTGGGCGGCAAGGGCTGGATCGCCCCGCGCAAGTACGAGGACAGGCCCGATGCCGCCGCCGCCGCGCGGATGGCCGAGGCCGCGACGGTCAAGCTGCGCTACAAGCTGCCCGATGGCGACACCTCGAAGCTGATCGAGCGAGTCGTCCCCTCCGCCGCGATTACCGAGGCCAGCGCGCCGACCGGCGATTTCGCCTTCGCCGCAGCGGTCGCCGCCTTCGGGCAGGTGCTGCGCGGGGACGAGCTGATGATGGGCTTCGACTTCGCCGATGTCGCCGCGCTCGCATCGCAGCAGGACAATTTCTGGCGGCAGGAATTCCTGAGGCTGAACGCGCTGGCTGCAAGCATGAAAGGCGGGTGATCCGGCCAGCCTCATGCGCTCGCGAGGGCTTGGGAGAGTGGGCGCGGGGCTGCTAGAGCCCCCTTCCCGACCTTTCCGATTCGCAGCGGAGCCCTTGCCCCATGTCGCCTGAACTGATGACCTATCTGCCGCTGATCTTGCTGGGCCTTGTCGCTCTGGTGGTGATCGTCTGGGCGCTGTCGCGGATGAATCGCAAGGCCAAGGTGCTGCGCGATGACGGCGCCGACCCGCTGGCGCGCGACGTGCTGGCTGACGGCGCAGCCCCCGCCCCGCGCAATCAGGCGCTGATTGATGCGCCGCGCTCGGTCGCGATCAATCAGGGCGAGGTTTCGGCGGCTGCCAACAGCGATGCGCTGGCCGCCGCGCCGGCAATCGCCGATGCCGAGGCCGGGCCCGTCATCACGCCGACCGTCGTCACCCCCGCCGCCGCCGATCCTGCCGTGGCCGCTTCGTCCGCACCGGACGACCTCACCCGGATCAAGGGTCTCGGCCCCAAACTGGCGGCGCTGCTGGGAGAGCTGGGCGTCACCACTTTCGCTCAGATCGCCGCTTGGGACGATGCCGCCATCGCCCGGATCGACGCTCAACTGGGCCGATTTTCAGGGCGGATCACCCGCGATCAATGGGTCGAACAGGCCAAGCTGCTCGCTGCGGGCGACGAACCGGGCTTTACCGCAAAATTCGGCAACAATGGATGAGATTCGCGTAAGCCTGACGTCCAAACCGTGATAGACTCCCGCCCTATGGGATTCGTTGATGCGGGAGTAGGCCGATGACATTGCGAATTCTGGTTGCCGAAGACGAATACGTTGCCGCATTCGACCTGTGCAACACCTTCGAAGAAGCGGGCTATGAGGTCGAAGGGCCGCACGCCGGCATTTCCTCCACCATGCTCGCCTGCCAGAAAGGGCGGCCCGATTGCGTGCTGCTCGATGTCGAGCTGGCCGATGGGCCGACCTATGAGCTTGCGCAGAAGCTGATCGACGACAATGTGCCCGTGATCCTCCACTCCGAACGCGCCGATATGATCGCGCTGGCCGCCCGCTTCCCGCGCGCGACCACAGTGGCCAAACCCTGCCCACCGGCCGATCTGCTCAATGCGGTCAGCCGGGTGCTGACGACCGATTGAGAGCACCTAGCCCAGTGCAGGAACGGCATCGGCCCGGCAAGCAACGGGCTGCGAGCGCACCCGCGCCAACGGCAGGCGCCCACGCTCACCGGGCTTGAGAACAGGCTTGAGACTGGGCCGACCGCTGCACGACCGATGGCGCGCAGCAAACAAGCGTCTCATCCCCTTGCCCCGCCGCCGCACACCTGCGATGGCAGAGCCATGAGCACGATGAAACTCTACGGCTACTTCCGCTCCTCCACCTCCTACCGCCTGCGCATCGCCCTCAACCTCAAGGGCCTCGCCTTCGAGAATATCCCCGTCAATCTCGTCACCGCCGAGAACAAGGATGCCGGGTTCACGCAGCGCAATCCCTTCGGCTCGCTCCCCATGCTGGAAGCCGATGGCCGCGACCGGGCGCAGTCGATGGCGCTGCTCGAATGGCTGGACGAGGCCTATCCAACGCCCGCCTTCCTGCCCGCCGATATCGAAGCGCGCTACACCGTGCGCGAGCTCGCCTATGCTATCGCGACCGAGATCCACGCGGTCAACAACCTGCCGGTGCTGAAATATCTCAAGGATCCGCTCGGCCACACGCAGGACGAGATTGACCTCTGGTATCGCACCTGGCTGCAACGCACGCTCGATCCGGTCGAAGCGCGGCTGGCGCAATTGGGCACGGGAGACTTCCTGCACGGCGATGCGCCGGGTCTGTTCGAGATCGTCGCTGTGCCGCAGCTCGCCAATGCTCGGCGCTTTGCCTACGACCTGTCGGCCAGCCCCCACCTCACCCGCATCGAGGCCGCCTGCCTCGCGCTCCCAGCCTTTGCCGCAGCGCACCCCGACAAGCAGATCGACGCCCCGCAATCATAAGACCACGTCTCGGGAGGACACAGACATGAAACTCGCAACCCTCGACAACGGCACGCGCGACGGCAGGCTGGTGGTGGTGTCGAAAGACCTCACCCGCTGCTGTGCTGCGGGCTATATCGCCCCGACGCTGCAATCCGCGCTCGATGACTGGGACCGAATCGCACCCGAGCTCGAAGTGCTCGCCCGCGATGTCGAGCACGAGACCGTGCCGTGCGAACGCTTTCATGAGCGGCAGGCGCACTCCCCCCTGCCGCGCGCCTATCAGTGGGCCGATGGCAGCGCCTATATCAATCATGTCGAGCTGGTGCGGCAGGCGCGCGGGGCCAAGGTGCCCGAGAGCTTCTATACCGATCCCCTGATGTATCAGGGCGGCAGCGACGGATTTCTGCGCCCGCGGCAGGACATCCCCTTGGGCGATGTGGCATGGGGCTGCGACATGGAGGGCGAGATCGCCTGCATCACCGATGATGTGCCGATGGGCGTCTCGGCCGAAGATGCCGCAAAACACATCAAGCTGCTGATGCTGGTCAACGATGTCTCCCTGCGCGGGCTGATCCCGGCGGAGCTGGAAAAGGGCTTCGGCTTCTTCCAGTCCAAGCCCGCCAGCGCCTTTTCCCCCGTCGCGGTGACGCCGGACGAGCTGGGCGAGGCGTGGAAGGACGCGCTGATCCACTTGCCGCTGAAGGTCGATTACAACGGCGCCCCCTTCGGCCGGGCCAATGCGGGGCAGGACGCGACCTTCAACCTCGCGCAGCTGGTCGCCCATGCGGCCAAGACCCGCAATCTGGGCGCGGGCACGGTGATCGGCACCGGCACGGTATCGAACAAGGGCGCCGATGGCGGCGCAGGCAAACCCGTGGCCGAAGGCGGCGCGGGCTATTCCTGCATTGCCGAGATCCGCATGATCGAAACCATCCGCGACGGAAAACCCGCAACCCCCTTCATGCAGCCCGGCGACACGGTGCGGATCGAGATGCGCGACGATCACAACCACTCGATCTTCGGCGCGATCGAACAGCACGTCGTCGCCGTCTGAGCCCTTCCCTCACCCCTTTCATCCTCAACCGAGAGACCCTGTCATGACTGCCTACCCGACCCTCAAGATGCTCATCAACGGCGAGTGGATCGCCACAGGCGAGGCTGGGACGATGGCGGTGGTGAACCCGGCGACAGAGGCGGAGCTGGGGCAATGCCCCAAGGCCTCGCCCGCGCAGCTCGACGCGGCATTGAAGGCCGCGGGCGATGCCTTTGACGGCTGGAGCCGGACCGCAGGGGCCGAGCGGCACCGGATCCTGCGCCGCGCCGCCGATCTGATGCGCGAGCGGGCCGACATGATCGCGCGGGTGGTCACCGCCGAAATGGGCAAGCCGCGCGCGCAGGCCGTGGGGGAGATCACCTCGGCAGCCGACACGCTCGACTTCCTCGGCGAGGAAGCGAAGCGGCGCGGCGGGCGGCTGATCCCGACCCGCGGCAACCAGCTGATCGCGCAGATGGTGACGCATGAACCGATCGGTCCGGCGGTGCTGCTCACCCCTTGGAACTTCCCGGTCAACCTGCCCGCCAAGAAAATCGGCGGCGCGCTGGCGGCGGGTTGCACCGCGATCTTCAAGCCGGCGGAGAACACTCCGGCCTCCGCGCAATTGCTGGTCGAATGCTTCGTCGATGCCGGGCTGCCTGCGGGCGTGCTCAACCTCGTCTATGGCGATCCCGGCCCCGTGTCGGAGCATCTGATCGTCTCACCCGTGACGCGCAAGGTCAGCTTCACCGGATCGACCGCGATCGGCAAGCAGCTGGGCGCGTTGGCGGCCTCGCACATGAAGCGCTTCACCCCGGAGCTTGGCGGTCATGCTCCAGTGATCGTCAGCAAGCACGCCGACATCGATCGCGCGGTGGCGATGTGCGCGGCCACCAAGTTCCGCAACGCCGGGCAGGTCTGCGTCTCGCCCACCCGCTTTCTGGTGGCGCGCGAGGTCTATGACCGCTTCGTCACCGAATTCGCCGCGCGCACCGCGAAGCTCAAGGTGGGCGATGCGGGGGCGGACGACAGCATCGACATGGGCCCGCTCGCCCACGCACGCCGGGTGGCGGCGATGGAGGCGGTGGTGGCCGATACCGGAGGCAATCGCGGCGAAGTCGTCACCGGCGGGTCGGCGATTGCGGGCAAGGGCTTCTTCTTCCAGCCCACGGTCATCGCCAACCCCGCCCCCGACAGCCGCTTCATGACCGAGGAGCCCTTCGGCCCCATTGCCGGAATCGTGCCCTTCGACACCATCGAGGATGCGGTGGGGATTGCCAATTCGCTGCGCTATGGCCTTGCCGCCTATGCCTTTTCCGCCGATCTCGACGAGGCGCATTACCTCGGGCGGAGCCTGCGCGCGGGGATGGTGGGGATCAACCAGCTAATTGTGTCCTCGCCCGAAACTCCCTTCGGCGGGGTGGGCGACAGCGGCTTCGGTTCGGAAGGGGGCGAAGAAGGCTATCTCGCCTTCACCGACACCAAGCTGGTGATGCTGGCGAAAGCGGGCGGTTAGAACACCGCTCGCACGCTCAGGCGATCAGGCTGGTGAGGCGTTCGATGAAGGACTGGCGGTTCTGCATCGGCTGGATGCGGCCATAATGCGCACGGCGCGAATGTTCGTTCGAAAGGCAAACAGTGCGGCGCATGGGATCCGGTCCGCTGGACCAGATAGTCGGCTTTTCCATCATCGCGTCCCCGAATCGGCGGCTTTTTATGTCGCGTGTGCTAACACCAAACCTGTGGATAAAACGAGTCCTAAAGCCTTTCTGCGCGGAAATCCTTAAAATGGGGTCAACGCCTGAAAGCGCGATGCGCAGCGATCGCGCGAGTGCGGGTGCGCAGGCGCCTAACGATCGGTGCGGCGCACACCGGCGGAGCGCACATCGGCAAGCGTCGGGTAGCCGTTGACCGCCATCAGCAAGTCGGCCTCGGCAAGGATAGAGCGTAGCACCCACGCCGCGCCCTCCGCCCCGCCCAGCGCGAGGCCATAGGTGTAGGGCCGCCCCACGCCGACGGCGCGCGCGCCCATCGCCAAGGCCTTGACCGCATCAGTGCCGGAGCGAATTCCGCTGTCGAACAGAACCGGCACCTCCCCCGCCGCCGCGACCACATCGGCGAGCAGATCGATGGTCGCGATCCCACCATTGGCCTGTCGCCCGCCGTGGTTGGAGCAATAGATCGCATCCGCCCCCGTATCGACAGCGCGGCGCGCATCATCGGGATGGCAGATGCCCTTCAGCACGATCGGCAGCTTCGTCACCGACTTGAACCACGCCATGTCGTCCCACGTCAGCACCTGCCCGAAGGTCGCCGCCCAAGTGAAGATCGCCGCCGCCGGGTCTTCCTCGGGCGGCTTGGCGAGCAGCGAGCGGAAGACGGGATCGGTGAAGTAGTTCTGCAGCACACGCCCACGCAGCTGCGGGAAGTTCGAGGCGTTGAGATCGCGCGGCCGCCAGCCCGTCACCCACGTATCGAGCGTCACCACCAGCGCGCTGTAGCCGGCCTCCTCGGCGCGGCGGATCAGACTGGTCGCGAGCTCCCGGTTCTTCGGCGTGTAGAGCTGGAACCACGCGGGCGTATCCCCGCACGCCGCCTTCACATCCTCCAGCGGATCATTGGCGAGGGTCGAGGCGCAGAACGGCACACCCGTCATCGCCGATGCGCGCGCGGCGGCCATGTCGCCGTGGCGGTCCTGCGAGGCCTCGCCGTTCAACCCGATGGGGGCCATGAACAGCGGGGTGGGATAGGTGTGGCCGAACAGCTCGATCGAGAGGTCGCGCGTGTCGCAATCGACCATCATGCGCGGCACCATGCCCCAGTGGTGGAAAGCCGCCGCGTTCTGATCCTGCGTGTGTTCGTCCCCGCATCCGCCTGCGACATAATTGGTGAGGCTCGGCCCCAGCGCCTGATGCGCGCGCTTTTCGAGCGTGGCGAAATCGACCGGGAAGGTGGGGAGAATGCCGCGCAGACCGGCGTTGTAGATCTCGTTCTGCATCGCGCCGAAATTGCTCATGGCGGCTGTTCTCTCCCATTTGTTTGCAGGAGAGATCAGCCGATGCAGACGATCAGGGCAAGCGCTTTCTAGGCGAAAAAGCGTTGCAGGCGGGGCCGCACCCGGAGGAAGCGGACATAGGCTGCCTCAAGCACGCGCAGCACAGTGCGGTTCCTGGCCGCCAGCCCCAGCGGGCGCAACAACGGGATCGCGCGCCACATCGCCGCAAAGGCCGCCGCGCCGGAATGGACCACGCCGTCCTCCTCGGCATGGAAGCGGGTGAGCAGCTGCGCGCGGTCGACAGGGCAGGAGGGGTCGGCACCGGCAGCGACATCGACGAAGGCGATCCGCCCGCGCCGGTCGAGCCGCCGCATCAGCGCGATCTCGCGCAGGCACAGCGGGCAAGCGCCGTCGTACCAGACCTTGACCATCAGGGCGCGATCCACAGCCGGATCACCCAGGCGACCGCGCCGAGCACCGCGACGCTCGCCGCCCAAATGCCCACCATCCACAAGAGGCGCTGCCACAAGGGGCCCTCCGGCGGTCGCTCAGGCGGCGCAAGCATCAGTGATACCCCTCGTCCGCCACCTTGCCGCGGAACACCCAATAGGCCCAGGCGGTGTAGGCGATGATCAGCGGCATGGTGATTGCCACGCCCACCAGCATGAAGATCTGGCTGCGCTCCGGCGCGGCGGCGTCCCAGATGGTGAGGCCGGGCGGCACGACATAGGGCCAGATCGTCACCCCCAGCCCCGCCATGCCGAGGAAGAACAGCGCCAGCGCCAGCCAGAAGGGCTTGGAATTGCGCTCGCGCGTGATCGCCCGCAGCATCGAGAGCGCGATGATCCCGGTGACGATCGGCACCGGCGCGACGTAGTAGATTTCGGGCGCGCTCAGCCAGTGCGCAGCATATTCGGCGTTGAGCGTGACGTTGTAGAGGCTCACCGCGCCCATCAGCACAATCGTGGCGAGCGCCGCGCGCACCGCGAGCTTACGGGCGTGCGCCTGCTCCTCGCCGTCGAGCTTCCAGATCAGCCAGGTGCTCCCCAGCAGCGCATAGCCCGCGACCGTGCCGAAGCCGGTGAGCAGCGTGTAGGGCGTGAACCAGTCGAACCAGCTGCCCGCATAGGCGCGGCCTTCCACCTCGATGCCCTGAAGCAGCGCGCCCAGCGTCATCCCCTGCGCCAGCGCCGCGACGAAGCTGCCGCCGGTGAAGGCCATGTCCCAGAACTTCTGGTGCGCCGGATCGCGCCAACGGTATTCGAAGGCCACCCCCCTGAACACCAGTCCCAGCAGCATCGCGATGATCAGCGGATAGGTGGCGGGAAGGATCACCGCATAGGCGAGCGGGAAGGCGGCGAAGAGGCCCCCTCCGCCCAGCACCAGCCAAGTCTCGTTCCCGTCCCACACCGGCGCGATCGAGTTCATCGCCCGGTCACGCTCGCGCCCCGGCTGAAAGGTCGGGAAGAGAATGCCGATGCCGAGGTCAAAGCCGTCCATCACGACGTAGGCGAAGACGGCGAAGGCGATGATGAAGGCCCAGATGACGGTGAGATCCATCACGCGTCCTCCTCTTCGCCCTGCCGCTCGGTCGGGAGGGTTTCCTCCCCACCGGGGTTCTGCGTCGGGCCCGGGGTGATGCCGGCGGTGCGGATCGGGCCGACATCGCCGCGCTTGACGCCATATTCGCCCGGATGCGGCGGCTTGCTCATCAGGCGCGTGATGTACCACACGCCGATCCCGAAGACGGCGAAATAGACGAGGATGAAGGCCAGCAGCGAGGCCGCCACGGCCGGCGCATCGAGCGGGCTGGCCGCATCAGCCGTTCGCAGCACGCCATAGATCACGAAAGGCTGGCGGCCGACTTCGGTTGTGATCCACCCGGCGAGCACCGCGGCAAATCCGCTCGGCCCCATCAGGACCGCCGCGCGGTGGAGCCACGGCATATCATAGAGCCGCCCCCGGAAGCGGCCCCACAGGCTCCACAGCCCGATCCCGAGCATGGCAAAGCCGATGCCGACCATCACGCGGAAACTCCAGAACACCGTTCCCACAGGCGGCTCCTCGTTATCGGGAATGGTGTCGAGCCCCGCCATCGGCGCATTGAGATTATGCTTGAGGATCAGCGAGGAAGCCTTGGGGATCTCGATTGCATAGCGCACGGTCTTGGCCTCGCTGTCGGGGATGCCGAACAGGATCAGCGGCGCGCCTTCGGGGTGACTGTCGAAATGCCCCTCCATCGCCATGACCTTGGCGGGCTGATGTTCGAGCGTGTTCAATCCGTGCATGTCGCCCGCGAAAATCTGCAAGGGCGTGACGATCGCGGCCATCCACATCGCCATCGAGAACATCTTGCGCGCATGGGGGTTGGCGCGGTCCTTCAGCAGGTGCCACGCCCCCACCGCGCCGACCACAAATGCGGTGGTGAGATAGGCCGCCATCACCGTGTGGACAAGGCGGTAGGGGAAGCTCGGGTTGAAGACGATGTCCCACCAGCTGTCGCCCGGCATGAACTGGCCGTTCTCGCCAATGAAATAGCCCGTCGGCGTTTGCATCCAGCTGTTGACGCTGAGAATCCAGAAGGCCGAAACGAAGGTGCCCAGCGCCACCATCAGCGTGGCGGCAAAGTGCAGCTTCTTGCCCACCTTGTTCATCCCGAACAGCATCACGCCCAGGAAACCCGCTTCAAGGAAGAAGGCGGTCAGCACCTCGTAGGCCATCAGCGGCCCGATCACCGGCCCCGCCTTGTCCGAAAACACCGACCAGTTGGTGCCGAACTGGTAGGACATGACGATCCCCGAGACGACGCCCATCGCAAAGGCGATCGCGAAGATCTTCAGCCAGTACTTGAACAGGTCGAGATAGACCGACTTGCCGGTCTTGAGCCACAGCCCCTCCAGCACCGCGAGAAAGCTTGCGAGCCCGATCGAGAAGGCCGGGAAGAAGAAGTGGAAGCTCACCGTAAAGGCAAACTGGATCCGCGCGAGCAGCAGGGCGTCGAGGTTCTCAAGCATGGTCAGCAATTATTCCCTTGCCGGCAGCGTTCAATTGCAATGGCTGCACCCGATATACGGTTTGCAGCCGAAAGGGTTGCAGTGCAGCACGACATGACGGTTCAGATCAGGCCCCGCGCTTCGTCGGCCACGGGTAACGGGGTATCCGCGCCGGTGTCGTTGGCGAGCGCGGCGAAGGCGCTGTCCTGCGACAGGAACACCTCGCCCGACAGATCGCCCAAGAAGTGCGAGCGTTCGAGGGCGTCCATCACCGGGCCCTTCACCTCCGACAGGTGCAGCCGGATACCGCCATCGGCGAGCCGGTGATTGATCGTCTCGAGGCTCTCCAGCCCCGAGGCGTCGATCGCGTTGACCGCGCTCGCCATCAGCACCACATGACGCAAGGCCGGACGCTCGGCGACCTGTTCGAGGACATATTCCTCCAGCCAGCGGGCGTTGAGATAGGTGAGGCTTTCATCGACGCGGATGGTGAGGAGGTGCGGCAGGGTGAGCACCTTGTGGCGCTCGACATTGCGGAAATGCTCGGTGCCCGGCACGCGGCCGACGATGGCGGCATGGGGGCGGCTCGCCCGCCAAAGATAGAGCAGCAGGCCAACGCCGACGCCCGCAATCACGCCCATCTCCACCCCCGCGAGCAGCGTGACCCCGATGGTCGCGGCATGCGCGGCGAAATCGGCCTTGGAATAGGCCCAGAGGCGGCGCGGGGTCTTGAAATCGACGAGGCTCAGCACCGCAACGATGATCGTCGCGGCCAGCGTCGCGTTGGGCAGATTGTAGAGCAGCGGCGTCAGGAACAGGCTGGCGAGCGCGATCCCGATGGCGGTGAAGGCGCCTGCGGCTGGGGTCTGTGCGCCGGCATCGAAGTTCACCACCGAACGCGCGAAGCCGCCCGTCACCGGATAGCCACCCGACAGGGCGCTGGCGATGTTGCTAGCCCCCAGCCCGATCAGCTCCTGATCCGGCACGATCCGCTGGCGGCGCTTGGCGGCGAGGGTCTGCGCGACCGAGACGCTTTCGACGAAACCGATCACCGAAATCAGCAGCGCGGGCACCCACAAGGCCTCGATCAGCGCAAGGTCGGCCGACGGAAGCATGAAGGGCGGCAGGCCCTGCGGGATGGCCCCCACCACCGCAACACCCTGCGCCTCCAGCCCGAAGCCCAACACCGCAAGAATCGACAGCGCCACTGCCACCACCGGCCCGGCCTTGGCCGCCATGTCAGCAGCGCGCGGCGACAGGCCAAGGCGTTGCAGCGCGGGTTTCAATCCCCTCCTTACCCAGAACAGAAAGGCGGTTGCGGGAATGCCGATGGCAAGCGTCGCCGGGTTGATCTCGCCCACCGCGCGCGCCAGTCCTGCGAGCATCTCCGGCCAGGTCTCGCCCCCGCTTTTCACGCCAAGGATATGCTTTAGCTGGCTGGTCGCAATCAGAACGCCGCTGGCCGAGATGAACCCGCTGATGACGGGATGCGACAGCAGGTTCGCGAGGAACCCCAGCCGCAGCAAGCCCAGCACCACCAGCATCACGCCCGAAAGCGCGGCGAGCGTGATCGCCGCCTGCCAGTAAGCCGCCGTCCCCGGCGCAGCCACCGCTCCGGCGGCGCTCGCCGTCATCAGCGAGACCACAGCCACCGGGCCGACCGCCAGCGTCCGGCTTGTCCCGAACACGGCATAGGCGAACAACGGCAGGATCGAAGCGTACAGCCCCACCACCGGCGGCAATCCGGCGAGCATCGCATAGGCAAGGCTCTGCGGGATCAGCATGATGGTGACGATCACCGCCGCCAGCAGATCGCTGGTCAGCGCGGGGCGATCATAACTGCGGCCCCATTCAAGAATGGGGAAATAGCGGGCAAGCATTTGGATGGAGCCTTTTTTACTGTGCGATCAGACCGCCAGGCCCGGCCAGCCATTCGCGCCCCTTGAGCATCCCGTTCCAGTAAATCCACGGCAGTGCATCGGCCTTGAGCATCCAAGACAGACGCGCAGGCTTTGTCCCGTCCACCAGCCAGGTGGGAAAGCTAGGCGCAAGCTTCCCGCCATACGCGAACTCGGCGAGCACAATCTTGCCGCGCTCGACCGTCAGCGGGCACGATCCATAGCCGTCATAGCCAGCAGTCGGCCCCTTGCCATCCAGCTGGCGCAGCGCGTTGACCGCGACGACCGGCGCCTGCTTGCGCGCGGCAGCCGCCGTCTTGGCGTTGGGGGTGGAGCCGCCGTCGCCCAAGCCAAACACGTTGGGGAAGCGCACATGCTGAAGCGTGTGCTGATCGATGTCGGTAAAGCCACTCGCCGCCGCCAGCGCACTATCGGCCAGGAACTGAGGCGCGACCTGCGGGGGGACGACGTGGAGCATATCGAACGCGACCGTCTCCTCGCCCTCGCTGGTTGCAAATGTCGCCTCCCGTGCAGGGCCATCCACCGCCACAAGGTTGCTGCCGAGTTCCAGATCGATGCCGTATTGGCCGACATATTCCATCAGCGCCGGGACATAGTCGGCAACGCCAAACAGCACCGCGCCTGCATTGCGGAACTGCACGTCGATAGCGTCCAGCACGCCCGCACGGCGCCAGTAGTCGCAGGCGAGATACATCGCCTTTTGCGGCGCGCCTGCGCATTTGATCGGCATCGGCGGCTGCGAGAAGATCGCCCGGCCAGCGCGCGTGGTCTGCACCAGCTCCCACGTGTATGGCGCAAGATCCCGGCGATAATTGGAGGTGACGCCGTTACGCCCCAACGCCGTTTCCAGCCCCGCGATCTTCTCCCAAGCGAGCCGGATGCCGGGGGCGACGATCAGAACCTCATAGGTGAGCGTGCTGCCATCGGCGAGCGTCACCTGATTGTTTTCGGGCCGGAACCCGGCGCAGGCCTGTTTGACCCAGGTCACGCCTTTGGGCATCACGCTGGCCATCGGGCGGATCGTTGTGGCGACATCGAAGATGCCGCCCCCCACCATGGTCCAGCCCGGCTGGTAGGCATGGGTATCGGACGGCTCGACGATCGCAACGTCGAGGCCCGGTCGGCGCTTCAGCATCGAGGCCGCCGCGGCGATCCCCGCCGCGCCGCCGCCGATGACGACGACCGTGTGTTTGGTGGTGTTCATGGCCGATCTCTCTCCTGATGTGCGGCCCTAGCCGTCTGCTTCCATCCGTTCGGCCATGGCCGACAGATCATATCCGGCCGCACGCGCGCGGCTCAGCCGTTCCGAAACGTCAAGGCCGTGCACATTGGCGAGCGCATCCAGCGTCGCCGACCGGGTCCCGGTCCGGCAATAGGCGAGCAGCTTGCCCCGCGTGCCGCGCCGGACCGCGCCGAATGCGGCAACGGCGGCGGGCGGGAACACGCCGCCGGATACGGGCACGTGATGAAAGGCAAGGCCGGCGTTCTGTGCCGCTTCGCGCATGGCATCCAGCGAGGGCTGGCCCGGCTCCTCGCCATCCGGGCGGTTGCACATCACTGCGACAAAACCCTGCTCGGCAAGGCTCGCAAGGTCGTCGGGCTGCATTTGCGCGGCGACTGTCAGGCTATCGTCGATCACCTTGAGTTCCATCACCCTCGTCCCTCCACCAACCGCACCGCCAGCATTCCGGCGAGCATCGCGATCACGAAGATCGCAGCCGAAGCAGGCGCGATCGCCAGCGCTGCAAACCCCGGACCGGGGCACAGGCCGGCAATTCCCCAGCCGATCCCGAACAGTGCCGATCCGCCGACAAGACGCGCCGTCAGGTCGCTGCGGTCGGGGAGCGAGAAGCCGTCGGCAAAGACCGGGCGCGGCATCCGGCGCTGGATGAACCAGGCCAGCGCCATCACGAGCACCGCCCCGCCCATCACAAAGGCGAGCGTGGGATCCCAGGCGCCGAACAGGTCGAGGAACCCGCGCACCCGTGCCGGATCGGTCATGCCGCCGATGGTGAGCCCCGCGCCGAAGATCGTGCCCGAGGCCAGCGGGACAAGAATGTCGCGGGTCATGGCAGCACCGCGATCCCCAAGGCATTCATCGCCGCCACGGTCGCAAAGCCGGTCGTCATGAAGGTCGCCACCGCCACCAGCGAGCGCTGCGACAGGCGGCTCATGCCGCACACCCCATGACCGCTGGTGCAGCCGCTCCCAAGACGGGTGCCAATGCCGACGATGAGCCCTGCGATCACCAGAACCACCGGGCTGGCAAAATCGGGTGTCGGCGCGCCGGTCTGGCTCGTCACCAGCAGCGCGCCGAACGGCAGGCCGATCACGAAGGCCCAGGCCCCGGCGCGCGGCAGCGAGCTATCGGCAAGACCGAAGGCGCGCGCCGCGATGCCCGAGACCCCGGCAATCCGCCCGGCGCCCAGCAGCATCAGCGCCGCAGCAAGGCCGATCAGCAGCCCGCCGGTCAGGCCCGGCAGCGGGGCCGCGTCAGGAAACCCCGGCAACATCATACCGCGTTCACCGGGATCTTGAGGTAGGTGACGCCGTTGTCGTCCGGCGGCGGCAAGTGCCCGGCGCGCATGTTCACCTGCACGGCGGGCAGGATCAGGCGCGGCATGTCGAGCGTCGCATCGCGGGCCTCGCGCATCTGCACGAATGCGTCTTCGGTGATGCCGTCATGGGCATGGATATTGCCCTCACGCTCGGCTGCGACGGTGGTCTCCCACACGTAAGTGGTCCGGCCCTTGGGAAGATAGTCGTGGCACATGAACAGCCGCGTTTCCGGCGGCAGCGACAGGATCCGCCGCAGCGAGCGAAACAGCGTGCGCGCATCCCCGCCGGGGAAGTCGGCGCGCGCCGTGCCGTAATCGGGCATGAACATCGTGTCGCCGGTGAACACCGCGTCGCCGACAACATAGGCGATGTCGGCAGGCGTATGGCCGGGGACGTGCATCACCGTCACCGGCAGATTGCCGATGGTGAAGGTGTCACCGTCATTAAACAGGTGATCGAATTGCGATCCGTCCCGCTCGAATTCGGTGCCGGCGTTGAACAGCTTGCCGAAGACGTTCTGCACCGTCACGATCTCGGCCCCGATGGCGATCTTTCCGCCGAGCCTTTCCTGAAGATAGGGCGCGGCCGAGAAATGATCGGCGTGGGCGTGGGTCTCGAGGAGCCATGTTACTTTCAGATTTTGCGAAGTGACATGGTCGATGACCTTGTCGGCGGAGAGCGTCGCGGTGCGGCCCGAATTGGGATCGAAATCGAGCACCGAGTCGACAATCGCCGCCTCTCGGGTCGCAGGATCGTGCACCACGTAGGTCACCGTGTAGGTAGCGGGGTCGAAAAAGCTCGTGATTTCGGGGCGCAGCGCGGCATCGCCGCCAGCGCTGAGCACTTGCCGGGCGGCATCATCGAGAACCGGATCAGCCTGTGACATACGTAATCTCCATTCATTTACATAAATCGTGTATATGTATTGCATTCGATCTGTCAAGTGCTATGAGAGGCTCATGGACCACCCCGCCGCCACCCAGCCGCCCTGTTCCGGCCTCCGCATCGGAGACATCGCGCCCGATTTCGAAGCGCGAAGCACCATCGGCCCGGTGCGGCTGTCGTCATTTCGCGGGCGCTGGCTGGTGCTGTTTTCGCATCCGGCGGACTTCACCCCGGTCTGCACCACCGAGTTTGTCGCCCTCGCCCGCGAAGCCGCCGCCTTTGACAGCCGCGACTGCGCGCTGATGGCGCTGTCGGTCGACAGCCTGTTCTCGCACTTTGCCTGGCTGCGCATGATCCGCGACCGCTTCGGCGTGGAGGTGCGCTTCCCGATCCTCGAAGACCCGACGCTGGTGATCGCCCGCGGCTTCGGCATGGTCTCGGCGCAGGACAACGACAGCGCGGCAGTGCGCAGCACCTTCTTCATCGACCCCAAGGGCGTGATCCGGGCGATGACCTGTTATCCGGCCAACCTCGGCCGCTCGGTGCCGGAAATGCTGCGCATTCTCGACGGGCTTCAGGCGATCGACGCAGATGGTGCGCTGGCCCCGGCCAACTGGCAACCGGGCGAAGCGCTGCTGGCGAGCCCGACGCACGATCTTGACGAAGTGTTCGGCGCCCAGGACGCGACCAGCTGGTTCCTGCGCGATGCCGGAGCGCAGGGCTGATGGGCGAGGACTCCCTGATCGAAGCGCTCAAGGCGCTCGCCCACCCGCTGCGCTGGCGCATCCTTACCGCGCTGGCTGAGGGCGAGCGCAATGTCGGGGAAATCGAGCAGGCGACCCGGATCGCCCAGCCCGGCCTGTCGCAGCAGCTCGGCGTGCTGCGCAAAGCCGGTCTCGTCACCACCCGCAAGGAAGCCAAGCTGGTGTTCTATTCGCTCGATCGCCAAGTGCTGGGCACCGTCCATGCCGCCACGGCGCTGCTCGCCCCCGCGGAGGCGGTATCGCCGCGCGCGGCACCATCGCCCCGCCCCTCGGCCCCCGGTGTCGCCAATTTCGCGCGGCTCTCCTAAGTCGGAGGTGACGCGGCCAGAGCAGCGCGCCCTCGGTCACGATGGTCGTGCCGCGCGTGCGCAGCAGCGGATCGAGCCGCTGCTGATCACCGGCTACTCCACCTCCGCCTGCGTGCGCGCCTCGGCGCTCGACGCGATGCAGCTTGGCTTTATCCCGCTGGTGGTGCGCGAGGCCTGCGCCGACCGCCACCCCGCCCCGCACGAAGCCAACCTGTTCGACCTTCAGGCCAAATATGCCGAGGTCATTTCCGAGGCCGAAGCGCTAGCAGTGATCGCCGCAGCGGCTTGAGCGCCGCGCCAGACCTGTCATACAAGCCTCTGAAACAGCCAGCCCCTGGTCACGCGCGCTTAAGAGATGCGCGCTAGACCACCGCGCGGCGCAAGCGTTCGAGTGCTTTGATGATGCAAGATAATCAGGGGCAGGGCCTTCCGGAGCTCGACATCCACAACCGGCGGATGCTGCTCCCCCTCGCCTATCATCTCGATGTCGTCGACTACCTCCGGCGCGAGGAGCGGCACGCGTGGGAATGGTCGGGCTCGGGCCTGATGACCGACCAGACCGAAGGCGTGCGCGATGCGATGCTGCGCGACACCTACCGGCTCGAACCGCAAGGCCACCCCGCGGTGTTCGAGGCCTGCCACACCGCGATGGCGCGGCTCGGTATCACCGCGCCGGTGACGCTCTATCAGGCCAATGACGGCTCCATGAACGCCTCGCTGGTCTATGTTCCGGGCGAGATCCATCTGGTGTTCTTCGGCCCGATCCTCGAAAAGCTCGATGCGGGCGAGTTGCTGGCGCTGATGGGGCACGAGCTGTCGCATTATCTGCTGTGGTCGCTGGGCGAGCGGGAGCACTACCGCGCCAGCCGGGTGTTCGATCACGCCCTGTCCTATCCCGATGCGCGCCCCTCGCACCGCGAGACCGCGCGGCTACTGAGCCTCAACACCGAACTCTTCGCCGATCGCGGCGCGGCGATTGCGGCAGGCGCGCCGGGGCCGGCGATCGCGGTGCTGGTGAAGGTGATGACCGGCCTCACCAACGTCGATCCCGAGGCCTATCTGCGGCAGGCGCAGGAAGTCGAGGCGGCGAGCGGCAAATCGCGCGGTGTGTCTCACCCCGAGGCCTATCTGCGCGCCCGCGCACTGCAACTGTGGTGGGCGGATGATCCTCAGCTTGCCGATTGGCTCGAAAAGCAGCTGCAAGGGCCGCTGTCGATCGAGGCGCTCGATCTGATGGGGCAAAGCCGGCTGACCGCGATGACGCGCGGGTTCCTCGCACGGTTCATGGCCGAGGCGGCGCATGGCAGCGAGGAGATCGACACCCAATTGCGCGCAATGTTTCCTGATTATGGCCGGGCGGAGGAAGTGCCGCTCGACCTCGCGCAGATCGCGCCCGAGCGGATCGACGATGCCACGCGCGACTATTTCATCGCACTGATGTTCGATCTCGCCATGGCCGATCCCGATGCGGTCGATGCCAGCATGTTGGCGGCCGCCAAGATCGCCGCGGAAATCGGAGCAAGCGCGCAGCTGACCGCGGCGCTGCGGCGCGATCTCAAATGGACCAAGGCGCGCGCCGACAAGCTCGTCGCCCAGGCGGCGAAGGCAGCATGACCGATACGATGCACGATCCCGCCGCACCCGCCGCCGCCTCCACCCGCCTGCTGCGCGCAGTGCTGAAGGAAGGTCGCCGCCTGCCGACCGACGATCTCGTCCACGCGATGCTCGGCCTGATGCGCGATGTTGCCGCGCTTCATGCTGCGGGCCGCGTGGCGCAAATCGCGCTCGACACGGTGATCGAGCGCGAGGACGGGCAGCTCGCCCTCACTGATCCCGCCGGGCTGGCTCCGCGCGGCAACCTTGCCGCGATCCACGCCGTGCAGCCGCAAGCATCGAGCGCGCTCAAGCTGGTGGGCAATTATCGCGTCACGCAGGACGAGGCGCTGGGCACCAAGGTCGACGATCTCACCGTGCTCGACGGCGATGCGCCCGCGCCGCGGCACCCGGCCTTCATCACCGGTCTTCGCAACTGGGAGAGCGTGCTCGGCCATCACGACGAGATCACCGACATCTTCCAGCTCGGCATGATCATGGCCGCGCTCGCCTGTGGGATCGACCCGGAGGATGCCGAGGATCTCAAGCGCTTCTCGATGAACCGCGACAATCTGTTCGCCATCGCGCCGCGGCTGCATCCGGTGATCGCCTCGCTGATCCTAGAGGCGACCGAACTCAACCGCCACGAACGCGCCAAGGATGTCGCCGAACTCGCGCAGCGGCTCGATACCTGGCGCGATCAGCCCGCCGGGATCGATGTCGAGCGTGTGCTGGCGTCGGCGCAGGGCGTGCCCGGACGACGCACCGCGGTTCTCAGCCACCTGCGCGATCGCCTGTTCGACCTGTCACGCCGCAACCGGCTGATTCATTTCCGCCCGACCCAAAGCTCGATCAACTTCACCGATGCCAGCATCCCCATCGTCATGCGGATCGAAAGCGTGCGCGCCGATGCGCTGTGCACGTGGAAGGGCGCTTTTGCGAAGGACGTGCTGGGCGGAAAGGCGGTGCCGCTCAATCGCTGGCTGCGGTTCGAAGACCAGCCGCAGATCCCCTCGCAGCTTGACCGGATCATTCAGGAAAACCGCCGCAACCGCAACGAATACGGCTTTTCCAGCCTGCGTCTGACGGTCGCCTTCCTGCACTGGCACAACCTAAAGGAGGCGCCGGAGGAGCGCATCAGCTCGCCGCTGCTGTGGCTGCCGGTCGAGGTCGCCAAGCGCAAGGGCGTGCGCGATCAGTATGTGCTGACCTGCCCTGACAGCGTCGCCGAATTCAACCCGGCGCTGCGCCATATGCTGCGCCAACTCTACGCCATCGAGCTGCCCGAGACGGTCGATCTGGCGCAGACACCGATCGAGGCGGTGCACGAGGCGATCCGCCGCCAGATCCACGAAAGCGAGCCCGGTGTCCGGCTGGAATTGCAGGAACGCCCGGCGATCCGCCTGATCCTGCAACGCGCGGTGGCGCGGGTGAACAAGTTCAACCGCCGCTCCGGCACCCGCCAGACGGTCAGCGCCAAGGCCGATTTCAGCTATTCGCGCGAGGATTATCGCCCGCTCGGCCTCGCCCTGTTCGAGAAGTTCGTGAAGCCCGATCCCCTGCCGCAGCGCATCGCCACCGGCGGCGGCTACACCCCCAAGCGCGAGCTGATGGTCGCCGAAACCGAGAGCCTCGCCTATGGCAAGGCTGGCGGCGAAGGGCACAAGTTCAGTTGGGAGATCGACTGCACCTGCGTCACGCTCGCCAACTTCAACTACAAGAAGATGTCGCTGGTGCGCGATTACAACGCGCTGATCGAGACGCCCGAAGTGCAGCCCGCCTTCGATCAGGTCTTCTCGATCGAACCGCGCCCCTTTGTCGAGGACGCGCCGCCGCCGATCCCGCCTGCCGAGCAATGGGGCGTGGTGGCAAGCGATGCGACGCAGGACCAAGCGGTCGCCTTCGCGCGCACGGGCCGCAGCTACATCATCCAGGGCCCGCCCGGCACGGGCAAGTCGCAGACGATCACCAACCTGATCGCCGACTATGCCGGGCAGGGCAAACGCGTGCTCTTCGTGTGCGAAAAGCGCGCGGCGCTCGATGTGGTCTATCACCGGCTCGGGCAGGCGGGGCTCGACGGGCTGGCGACCATCATTCACGATGCGCAGGACGACAAGAAGGGCTTCATCGCCGATCTTGGCGAGCATTACGAACGCTGGGGCCGCACGCCCGACGGGCTGGAGGATGCCCGCGCCGCGCGCGCGCAGACCGTCGCCGCGCTGAGCGAACATCTGCGCCAGATTTCCGACTTCGAAGCTGCCGTGGGCCATGTGGATGCCGACAGCGGCGCGGCGCCCTTGCGCGATCTGGTGCGCCGCGCCGCCGCTCTGCCCGCTCCGCCACCGGGGATCGGCGCCGCGATCCGCGAGAGCCTGCCGCCGCTGGGGCAGTGGGACGCGCACCGCGACACCGCCGCGCGCGCCTTCCGCGCCTTTGGCGAACTTGCGGGCGCGCCCAACCTTGCCGCACATCCCTTCGCCCGGCTCAAGGCGGAGTTGCTGCTGGGCGAGCGGCCCTATGCGCGGATCGAAGCCGCGCTGGCCGACATGGCGGGGCACCTCGAACGGCTCGACCCGCTGTTCGCCGACGAGGCCGCGCCGCTCGATGGTGATACGCCGCTGGCCGAAGCGCACGATGCCCTCGTCCTTGCCCGCCAGCTGGTCGAGACCGGGCTGGTGCGCTGGCCCGCCCTGTTCAACCCGACGACGGTCGAGAGCCTCAACCTGCGCGGCGAAATGGGGGCGATCACCGCGCTCGAAACCGCCGAGGCGACGGCCGCGCAGGCAGCCGCAGGATGGAGCGATCCGCTGGCGCCTGCCGATACCGCCGCTGCGCTGGAACTGGCGCGCGCCAAGGAAGGCTCGCTCTTCGCGGTGTTCAGCGGAGCATGGCGGACGCTCAAGGCCATGGTGCGCGCGCGCTACGACTTCGCCGCCCATGCCGTCGCGCCCAAGGTGACAGCGGTGCTGGAACAACTTGCCGCATTGCATCAGGCGCGCAGCAATCTCGACACCGCACGCACTTCGCTGGCGCAGCGGCTCGGCACGCCCGATCTGCCTGCGCTGCTCGCGCTACACGCCCGGCTGGCCGATCATGCCGCCGCGCCGCCCAGCGCCCGGATTCTCGATCTGGCGCGCACGGGCGAGGGTCAAACCGCATTGGCGCGGCTTGCCCAGCTGGCCCCGGTGATGGCGACACTGACCCAGACCAGTGCCGACCTGTTCGACCAGCCGGAAAGCCTTACCCTCGACGGGCTCGGCGAGGTCCTGCGCGATCTGCAGGAAAGCCTCGACGACCTGCCCGATCTGCTGCCGCACCTTACGCCCGTGCTTGCCGCTCCGCCCGCCGTCGCGGCGGCGCTCACCCGCCTGCCGCTGCCGCTGGCGGAAATCGAGGCGCTCATCGTCGACGAGGCCATCGCAAGCCGCGAGCGCGCCCATCCCGACATTCGCCGTTTCGATATCGAGCGGATGATCGCCCTTTCCCGCCGCGCCGCCGCCGCGCGCGCCATGCTGCGCGATCAGAACGCCGCCGCGATCCGCGCGACGCTGCACCGCCAATTCCGCGACAATGTCCGCATTTCCGAAACCTCGGTCACGCAGCTCGACACCGCCGGGCGCGAGCTCAAGCGCGTCTATGCCAATGGCCGGCGCGAGCTGGAGCATGAATTCGGCAAGACCATGCGCTACAAGTCGATCCGCGAGATCGCCAGCGCCGACAGCGGTCGGGTGGTCGCGGACCTCAAGCCTGTGTGGCTGATGAGCCCGCTTTCGGTCTCCGACACGCTGCCGCTGCAACCTGACCTGTTCGACGTGGTAATCTTCGACGAGGCGAGCCAGGTGCCCACCGAAGACGCCGTCCCCGCGCTGTGCCGCGCGCGGCAGGTGGTGATCGTGGGCGACGAGATGCAGCTGCCGCCCACCAGCTTCTTCAGCGCCGCGCAGTCGGACGACGAGATGGAAGTGTTGGCCGAGGAGGAAGACGGGACGCGCATCGCCATCGTCCTCGATGCCGACAGCCTGCTCGCGCAGGCCGCGCGCAACCTGCCCGCCACCCTGCTCGCCTGGCATTACCGCAGCCGGTTCGAGGCGCTGATCAGCTTCTCCAACGCGGCCTTTTATGCCGGTGAGCTGGTGACCATCCCCGACCGTTCGCTGCGCCTGCAATCGGTGACGGGCGGCGCGGTGGAATCGGGCGACGATGCCGCCTGGGCAGCGGGGGCCGACCGTCTGCTCGGCGCCCCGATCACCACGCACCGCATGGCCGACGGTGTCTACGACCGCCGCGCCAACCTGCCCGAGGCGCGCTACATCGCGGGCGTCGTGCGCGAGCTGCTTCGCCGCGACACCGGGCTCAGCATCGGCATCGTCGCTTTCTCCGAAGCCCAGCAATCGGAAATCGAGGATGCGCTGGAGCGGCTGGCGGCGGAGGACGAGGCGTTCTCCACCCTGCTCACGCGCGAGGTCGAACGCGAGGAGGACGGGCAGTTCACCGGGCTGTTCGTCAAGAACCTCGAGAATGTGCAGGGTGACGAGCGCGACATCATCCTGATGAGCGTGTGCTACGCCCCCGGCCCGGACGGGCGGATGGCGATGAATTTCGGCCCGATCAACCAGCGCGGGGGCGAAAAGCGGCTCAACGTCATCTTCAGCCGCGCCAAGCGGCACATGGCCATCGTCAGCACCATCGCGCCCGAAGCGATCACCAATGTCCACAACGATGGCGCGCGGGCGCTGCGCAGCTTCCTCGCCTATGCCGAGGCGCAGTCGGCGGGCGCGCAGGACAAGGCGCAAGCCGTTCTCGCGACGCTCAACCCCGATGCGGCGCGCACCTTCGACGGACAGCTCCCGCCCGATCCGGTGCGCGGCGCCATCGCGGCGGCTCTGCGCGCGCGCGGGCACGAGGTGCACGAGCACGTCGGCGGGGCGAGCTTCCGCTGCGATCTGGCGGTGGTCGATCCCGAAGGCGGCGGTTACCGGCTGGCGGTGCTGCTCGACCGCGCGGGCACGCCCGATGCAGCGATCGAGGAGCGCTTCGTCTTCCGCCCCGTGATCCTGCGCGCTTTCGGCTGGCGGGTGCTTGACGTGCCGGTCAGCAGCTGGCTGCGCAACCGCGCCGGGGTGGTCGAACGGATCGAGCAGGAGCTGTCCCGCTCAAGCTGGGATCTCGCCGATCCCGATCCGTTGGCGGGCACCGGCATCATCGCGGCTGCCCCTGCGCCCGGCGTGGTGCAGCCCTTCGCCGATCAGCTTTCGGCAGACGAAGCACCGGTCTTCGACGTTGCCGAGGGTTCCGCCGCAACCCCGGCGGGGATGACCGAATTCCGCCTCGTCGCCGGCACTTCCAACAAGTTCTGGCGGGTGGGCGTGTTCGGCACCGATCTGATCGTCGAGTTCGGCCGCGTCGGCACCAAGGGTCAGCGCGTGGTCAAGAGCTACGACGACCCCGAAAGAGCCCGGCGCGAGGCAACCAAGCTGACGCTCGAAAAGACCCGCAAGGGCTACGAGGAATTCGGCTGAAGCCTGACCTTACGCAGCGCCGTTGAGGTAATCCATCAGCGGCGCGCGGATGGTCTGGTGTTCCACCCCCTTGGACAGGCGCAGCACCGCCGCGTCGATCTCCGGCCCGCCCATGTCGAGCAGCGTGGCGATCGCAGCATTGGCGATCACCTTGGAGCGCATCGCATCATCGCCGGTGGTGGTATAGGTCGCCGCAGCCAGCGCGGTGAGTTCGAGCGCGGTAATCGCCCGCGGCCTGTCTGGCATCAGCGCCGCCAGCCACACGGCCCCACGCAGGAACTCCTCATTCTCGAGGCTGAGCCGCATCCACCCGGCCAGTGTCTCGTAAAAGGAGCCGCCACGGTAGGAGGGACTGCGCATCCCCAGCACGCCGGTGGTGGCGCTGCGATTCTTGTAAATATGGTCGTCGAGCCGCACCAGCTGCGGGCGGAAATCATCGCACAGCCCGTGATCCGGTCCGCTCGCCACGGCAATGGCGACCGCACGGCCCAGCGCGGGGACTTCGTGCGCGTGCCGCTGCGGCCAGTCGGGATGGGCCTGTTCCAGCCGATCGATCGCAGAGGCGAAGCGTTCGCCATTCATGGTTTGGGTAAAGGCCTCGCGCCCCAACGCCGGGCTGTGGAACAGCGCCAGCCAGTCGTGGAGCCGCGCTTCGACCGTTGCCAGCCCGATCGGCGCGGCGAGCGCCAGCGCCTGCTTCTGCCACGCCTTGGCCGCGCGCGGGGTGCGGCGCTGGACGATCAGATGCTCGATGAGTGCAGTCCAATCGGGGTTTTCGAGATCGGCGAACACGTCGAGCCCGGGGATCTGGCTGCTCTTCCAGACATAACGCGAATGCGCCTCGGCCAGCGCGATCGTTTCGGGCAGGCGGCGGTAGGCTGCGGGATCGGCCCAGCCGTTGCGCTTGCCATTGTCCTCCTTGAGGGCCCTGAGCGGCTGATCGCCAGCGCGCCAGCGCGCGTAGCTGGGTTCGACGCTGCCGCAAGCGGGCCAGGCGGCGGCAAAGGCCTCGGCCGAGCGAGCCCATGCGGGCTTGGCCGAGCCCTTGGTCGCCAGCCGGATTTCGTCCAGCGCGGCGGTGACTTCGGCCAGCAGGTCGGCCCAGAACTGCGCATTGGGCCGCGGCTTGGCGAGGATGGCGTGCGGGTTTTCGGCACCCTCGCAGCGCTGCATCAGGAATTCCGTCCCGCTGATCTCGATACCGGCGAGCTTTTCCAGCCGCTCGGCGCGGGCGATCATCTTCTTGGTGTCGGCCTTGCTGTAGCGGCTCTGGCCGCCCCGAATATCCGCCGCCATCGCGCCAATCGCCTCGCAATCCGCGCTGGTGAGATAGGCCCCCTGCCGGATCGTCTCGCCGATCACCCGCAACAACCCGGCGAACTGCTTGTCGAGATAGGAATGGCGGCGATAACCGGGGTGTTCGAGCAGGTGTTGGAGCAGGCTGGCGAGGTGTTCCTTCTTCACTTCGATCTCGTGCGCCCAGACGGTCCAGTAGGCATTGCTCGCCACCTGGGCTTCGATGCTGTCGCTTTGCATCCCGGCATAGACTCCGGGCCGCCCCACCAGATCGGCCAGCAAATCACCGCGTTCTTCGGGAGACATGGTCTTCATGGTGTTGGTGTGCAGATAGGCCGCAAAGCCCCGGCCCGAACCGACTTCGTCCGCAGCCAGGGCCACGAGCCGTTCGAACGGCGAGCCTCCGGCGTCAGGTTCGTCACGCGTGCCGAAAATCCCCTGACGCGAGGGCGAAGGCGCCCCCTCGCCCGTCCCCTTGCGCCCGAAACCGCCGCCCTGCCTGAACCGGTTCAGGCCAAACCCCATGAAGCTCATGCTCGTATCACCGCATTATTAAAACCGTCGAAGATCAGGCGTCTAGCCCATCATGATTGACAAGCGATTACCTTGCAGCCGGATCGCGCGCGGCATTCTGACCCTGACGGGTCGGGCGCATGGTGAGCCGCGGACCCCCTATGGTGCCATAACCCGTCCGCGGCCGAACTCGGTGGGGTTGTGGGGCTGGGGCATGCCGTCCACCACCGCGGCGGCATAGAGCCGCTCGCGCACTTCGCGGGCGCTGACCCGCGGATTGTTGTTGCGCATCTGCTCCCACCACAGCGCCGCGACGCCCGCGACATGGGGGCAGGCCATGCTGGTGCCGCTCATGGCCACAAGGTCGGTGCTGTTCGCCTTTGCCGAACAGATATCGACCCCGGGCGCGCAAAGATCGACATTGATATTGGAGAATGCTGCGAGTCGGAATTCGGCCCCGAAGCGTTCAAGCGCGCCGATTGCCTCCACGCCCTGCGATGCGCTTGGCAATCCCGCCGAGATCGCGGCGGGCTGGCTGTCGGCATGGCGGGATTCGTTGCCCGATGCCGCCACCACCAGCGCATCGCGCCCGAACGGGGCCTGCGCTTCGAGAAACTCGATCAGCGCATCAAAGGCGCGCAGGTTCTGGGCGAAGGCAACAAGCGCTTCGGAGGCAGCAGCGTCGGGAGCGAAGTCGTAATCCTCGATCAGCCGCCTGACCATCCCGGGATAGTCGAAGCCGAGCGACATCGAGATTACCTGCGCCTGTTCCTGCGCCGCCCAGTTGATCGCGTCGAACAGCCATTTGGTATCGCTCGGGCCACTATCGGCGAGCACCTTGGCGATCAGCGCCTTTTCGACCCCGCGGGCAAGGCCGATGCGGCGTCCGCCGACATCCTGCCCGAAGATCGTGCCTGCGCAATGCGTGCCGTGGCCGTCGATATCATGGCCGGAGCCGGTCGCACTGGTGAAGTCCCGCACCTCGATCCGGCTGGTGATCGCCGCAAAGGCGGGGTGCGCGAGGTCGATCCCGGTGTCGAGCACCGCCACCCTCACCCCCGCCCCGGTCAGCGCCGAGACATCCGCTCCGGTCGCCGCAATTCCCCAGCTGTCGCCCACACATCCGTTTGCAGATGTGGCACTGCTGGCCGGGCGGATCAGCCGCATCGGCATGCTTTCGAGCACCAGACGCGGCCGGTCGGGCGGGGCCGACTGGCGCGCTTCGGCGGCCTGCGCTTCGCTCAGGGAATGTTCCTGGATATCCAGCATGACCGGCCGCGCCTCGCCAGCCGCTGCGGCGCCCGCCTCCACGCCGAACCGCTTGAAGGTCGGCGGCGGCGGTGCGCTGCCTACGAGCGGCGGCGGCGGGGGCGGCGGGGG
>FWWL01000748.1_pt1 | contig 86434 bp, 92 predicted proteins | sample 2228331 | NCBI WGS metagenome assembly FWWL01 (sample SAMEA103939775, study PRJEB20133) | metagenome | reverse complement strand
CGGGTCCGGCTGCGCAGCCCGCTCCGCCCACGACCGGCCCGGCGGCGACCCCGCCTGCGGCTGGCGGGCGGCCCGGTGGCGGGATGTTCGGCGGCGGTGCAGCCCCCACGCCCGAGCAGCGCGAGCAGTTCATGGCCTTCCGCACCCGCCTGTGCGCCGATGACGGGCAGGCCTTCCTCGAAAGGCTGGTCGCCGCGATCGACAGCGGGGCGGACATCTCCGCCGAATTTCCGGGCATCGACGCAGGCCGGCTCGCGCCGATGCTGGCGCGGGTGCGCGGCGAGGACGGCACGGTCGATCCCGCTCGCCTCGCACAGTTCCGCACGCGCATCTGCAGCATCGACCCGGCGATGATGGGCGCCGGGCGCGGGCCGGGCGGCGGCGGTCAGGGAGGTGGCCAAGGCGGGGCTCCTGCCGAGGTTCCGCCGCAGCTCGCCGCCTTCCGCGAGCGGGCCTGCGGCCCCGATGGCACCACGGTGATCGCCGAGCTGATCGCGAAGATCGAGCGCGGCGAGGATGTCTCGGCCGAGCTTCCCGGCGTCGATCCGGCCTTCATCAAGATGGCGATCGACCGCTCGCGCCGTCCCGACGGCACGATCCCGCCCGAGGCGCTGGCGCAGTTCCAGCAGCGCGTCTGCGCGGCGGCTCCGGCAGGTCAGGGCGCGGGCGGGCCTCCGGCAGCAGGCAGCGGCGCGCCCGCGGGCGGCCCGGCATTCAACCCGCTCGCGGGTGGGCAATTCCAGGGCTGGCGTTACTTCGCCAACCTGACCCACACGATCGAACTCGCCAACGAGATCCTGATCGCCCCCGGCATCGCCCCGCTCGACCAGCTCGATGGGCAGGCCACCGGCGCCTTCGGCCTGCCGCGCCATTCGAGCCGCCTCGAAGCGGGTCTGTTCGGCAAGGGTGTCGGCTTCCGCCTGTCGGGCATCTACACGGGCGAGACCCGGCTCGACGGTGCGGTTGGCACCAGCGATCTGTTCTTCGACGACATCGTCACCTTCAACCTGCGCATCTTCGCCAACATGGGCGAAGTGACGGGCAAGAACGAGGGCTTCCTGAAGGATTTCCGCGTGAGCCTCGTCGCCGACAACGTCTTCGACGCGCAGCGGCGGGTGCGGGATTCGAGCGGCGAGACGCCGATCAACTACCAGCCCTTCGTGATCGACCCGCTGGGGCTCTATCTCGGGATAGATCTGAGAAAGCTCTTTTGATGCGGAGCGCCCGCCCATCCGGGCGGGCGCTATCCTCGCTCATGCGCCCTTCGGGCGCGTCGCTGCGGGCGCGCGGTCGCGCTTGCGGGCCTTCGGCCCGGGGAAAAAATTCTTACAGCGATGTACCCGAGTATCGGGCGAGCGCTTCGGCGCAGGCAAAGCCGCTCGCCCAGGCCCATTGGAAGTTGTAGCCGCCCAGCCAGCCGGTGACGTCGACCGCCTCGCCGATCGCGTAGAGGCCGGGCACCCTGGCGGCTTCCATCGTGCGGCTGGAAAGTTCCGCCGTGGCGATGCCGCCCGCGGTGACTTCGGCCTTGGCATAGCCCTCGGTGCCGTTCGGAGCGAAGCGCCAGTCGGCAAGCCGGGCCTGTGCGGAGCGCAAATCCTTGTCGGAAACGTTTCCGAGCTCGCGCTCCAGCGCCAGCCGATCGGCCAGCGCATCGGCCAGCCTTGCGGGCAGGCGCTCTCGCAGAAGCGCGCGCAGGTGCGTACGGGGCCGGTCGCGCTTGGCTTCGAGCAGCCAGTCGCTTGCGGCTTCGGGGAGGAAGGTGATGCCCACCTCCTCGCCATGCCGCCAATAGCTTGAGACCTGAAGGATCGCCGGGCCCGAGAGGCCCTTGTGCGTGAACAGCGCCGCCTCGGCGAATTCGCTCTTCCCCGCCCGCGCGCGCACCGGCGCGGCGACGCCCGACAACTCGCGGAACAGCGCGTCCTCTCCCCCCAGGGTCAGGGGCACGAGGGCAGGGCGCGGCTCGACCACCTTCAGCCCGAATTGCCGCGCCAGCCGGAAGGCAAAGTCGCTCGCGCCCATCTTGGGGATCGACGGCCCACCCGTGGCCATCACCAGCGCGGGGGCCTGCCACGCGCGGCCATCGGCGGCGGTGACGGTAAAGCTGCCATCCTCCCCCCGCGCCACGGCGGCAATCTCCACCCCGCAGGTGAGCCTCACCCGCTCGGGCGGACATTCCTCCAGCAGCATCGCCACGATCTGCTTGGCCGACCCGTCGCAGAACAGCTGGCCCAGCGTTTTCTCGTGCCACGCGATGCCGTAGCGCTCGACCAGCGCGATGAAATCCGCTGGGGTGTAGCGCGCCAGCGCGCTCTTGGCGAAGTGCGGATTGGCCGAAAGGTAATTCCCCGGCCCCGCGCCTAGGTTCGTGAAGTTGCAGCGCCCGCCGCCCGAGATCAGGATTTTCTTGCCGGGGGCCTCGGCCCTCTCCAGCAAGGCCACCCGCAGCCCGCGCTGCCCTGCCTGTCCGGCGCAGAACAGCCCGGCCGCGCCCGCGCCGAGGATGATGACGTCGCTGTGCTCCATTGCGGCGCGATAGGCGCGTGCGGCGCGCTTGCCAATCGCTGCTGCGACCCGTCCCCAAAGCCCCCTCGGCCTGCCGCCGATCCCCGGCGCGGATGGAACAAGGCCCGCCCTATCCCCTTATTTTGTGTAGCAGGCCGCCCCGCGCGGCCCTCCACACCAATCAGGAGAGGACGTCCCCGTGACCGACACCACCCAGAAAGACATCGCCGACAAGGCCATGAAGCTGAAGAGCGAGAACGCACCCGCGCAGCAGCATCTCGACCATCAGGAAAAGACCGCAGGCGAAGGCCCTATCAGCGACCGTTCGCGCGAGGAGCCCGTGATGGGCGCACTTGATGCGGAAGGCCACCGCCCGGTGCTCGAACGCAGCCGGAAGGTGCGTTGAGATGGATATTCGCTTCAACACCGATAACGCCATCGCAGGCTCGGCCGATATGGCGCAGGCGGTGGAGGATCGCCTGACCGAGCGGCTCGACACGCGCTTTGGCGAGCGTCTGACCACGATCGAAGTCCACGTCCGCGATGTCGATGGCGACAGCAACCGCCCCGACGGGATCGAGGCGCGGCTCGAAGCGCGCCCGAAAAACGGCGATCCGATCTTCGTCGCCGAACGCGGCGAGAAGCCGATGGACGCGGTCAATTCCGCGCTCGGCACGCTCGTCACCCGGCTCGATACCGTGTTCGGCAAGGCCGACCGTCACCGCAAATAGGAGAATTCCCATGAAAATACCCGGCGGAACCCATGTCGCAGTGCTCGATGGCGAGCGTTTCCTGTGGCTCCACAACACCGGCGATGCGGTGCACCCGCAGCTGGAAATGATCGACACGCCCGAGCTTGACCCGACCAATTACAGCCAGGGCAACCAGCGCCATTCGATCACTTCGGGCCAAAGCGGCGACAGCGCTCTCGAAGAAGGTGCGCACGTGGCAGCGGCGGCGGAATGGATGAACCATCAGGCCAAGACCAACAGAATCGAGAACCTGATCGTGGTCGCCGACAAGCGCTCGCTGGGCGAATTGCGGCGGCACTATCATGTCGAGCTTGAACAGCGGTTGCTGGGCGAGATCGGCAAGGAAATGACCAACCAGCCGATCGACGACATCGTGCAGGCGATCGTCGCAGCCTGACGGAAACCGCCTGCGGGGGAATTGCCAAGGGGGCGGTGCAGTCCCTATCTGGCTGGCATGGCCCGAACCCCCGCAGGCACCCCTCATGACCCCCGTGGTGCGGAGCGCTTCAACGAGGAGCGTGCCGCCTACACCGTTGCCAGCGCCCAGCCCGATCTTGAGGCGGGGGTGAAGGCGATCCGCGAGACGGTGAAGGTGCTGAAGCCTTCGCCGGGCGTTTACCGCATGCTCGATGCGCGCGGCGATGTGCTCTATGTCGGCAAGGCCCGGTCGCTAAAGGCACGGGTGGCGAACTACACCCAGATCGCGCAGCTTTCCGGGCGGCTCCAGCGGATGGTCAGCCAGACCCGCAGCATGGAGATCATCACCACCAATTCCGAGGCCGAAGCGCTGCTCCTGGAAGCGCAGCTGATCAAGCGTTTCCGCCCGCCTTTCAACGTGCTGCTGCGCGACGACAAGAGCTTCCCCTTCATCCTGCTGCGGGCCGATCACGCCTTCCCGCGCATTCAGAAGCACCGCGGCGCGCGGCGGGCCAAGGGCAACTACTACGGGCCTTTCGCCAGCGCGGGGAGCGTCAACACCACGCTGAATGCGTTGCAGAAATTGTTCCTGCTGCGGTCTTGCACCGACAGCTTCTTCAACAATCGCGACCGGCCCTGCCTGCTTTATCAGATCAAGCGTTGTTCGGCACCATGCGTGGGGCGGATCGACGAGCCGGGCTATGACGCGCTGGTGCGGCAGGCGAAGGATTTCCTCTCGGGCAAATCGGGCGCGGTGCAGGCTGACCTTGAGCGGCAGATGGCCGAGGCCGCGGCGAATCTCGACTTTGAGACCGCGGCGATGCTGCGTGACCGGCTGCGCGCGGCGACCTTCATTCAAGGCAGCCAAGCGATCAACGCGCAAGGGCTGGGCGATGCCGATGTCTTTGCGCTGGCGGCGAAGAACGGGCAGATGAGCGTACAGTCCTTCTTCATCCGCGGCGGGCAGAACTGGGGCCACCGCGCGCTCTTCCCGCGTCACACGGCGGACGTGGACGAGGCGCAGGTGCTCGCCGACGTGATGCTGCAATTCTACGAGGAAGTGCCCCCGCCGCCCACGGTGCTGGTCGATCGTGACCTGCCTGAATGCGAGCTGATCGAGGCCGCGCTGTCCGAGCTGGCGGGGCGCAAGGTGCGCATCTCCGTCCCCGAGCGCGGCGACCGGCGCAAGCTGATGGCGCAGGCGCAGCGCAACGCGGTCGAAGCGCTCGAGCGGCGGCTGGCGGAGACCGGGACCAAGGCCAGGCTCAACCGCGAGCTGGCCGAGTTTCTGGAACTCGACGCGCCGCCGCAGCGGATCGAGGTTTACGACAACAGCCACATTCAGGGCACCAAGGCGGTCGGCGCGATGGTCGTCGCTGGGCCGGAGGGGTTCGAGAAGGGGCAGTATCGCAAGTTCAACATCCGCGAGGCGCAGACCAACGATGATTTCGCGATGATGCGCGAGGTGATGGCGCGGCGGTTCCGCAACTTTGCGGAAGGCAAGGGCAACCCCGAGGCCAAGGCGGGCGGGCATGAGACCATCCTCCCCGACCTCATCCTGATCGACGGGGGCAAGGGCCAGCTGTCGAGCGTGATGCGCGTGCTAGAGGAGATCGGCATCGCCGACGAGGTAGCGGTGATCGGCATCGCCAAGGGGCCGCATCACGGGCGCGAGGGGCGCGAGGTGTTCCACTTCCCCGACGGGCGCGAGAAGCTGCTGCCGGTGAACTCGCCGCTGTTGTTCCACCTGCAGAACCTGCGCGACGAGGTGCACCGCTATGTCATCGGCGCGCACCGGGCCAAGCGATCCAAGGCGATCACCGCCAGCCCGCTCGACGAGATCCCCGGCATCGGCCCGGCCCGCAAGCGCGCGCTGCTGCTACACTTCGGCACCGCGAGCAAGGTGCGCGCCGCTGCGCTCGAAGACCTGCAACGCGCGCCGGGCGTGAGCGCGGCGGTGGCGCGGCAGATTTACGATTTCTATCATTCGAGCGGCTAAAGCGGCGGGGTGACACAGTTCGCCTTCTCGCTCGTTGCCCTGTTCGGTGTGCCTGCCGCGATAATCGCGCTGATTGTTCTCGCCCACCGTCTGACCCCGGCGCCAATCTGGTACAGCCGCCCGGTGCAGGCGGTGGCGATACTCGGCTTTCTGTCCTGCATCGGACTGCCGGTCGCAATCGTGATGATCGATACGCAGGGCGACTATTTCGACGATGAGACCGCGCTGGTGAGCGCCGCTTTCGCCCTGCCGGAAGGCGCGACGGTCGACCGGCAGCGCGACAAGACGCTGCGCCTCGGTGACTGCTGGCGCAATGCGGTGCTGTGGCGATCCGAGGCCGCCTTTCCCGATGCCGCCAGCTTCGACCAGTGGTATGCGAGCGGCGCTCACCGGCAAGCGATCCTTGCGCAGGTCGCGGACTATTTCGGCCAGCCGCCCGAGGCGATCAGCGTCGCGCCGGGCGCGCTTGACCTTGCCCCGCGCGATCCTCGCCATGTGCTGTCGGACGCGCTAGGATCGTATCAGCGCAACACCCGCATCCTGCGGTTCGATGAACCCTTCGTCTGCACCGCGATCGACCGGGCGGCGGATGGCGCGATCTCGTTGCGCCGCTGCGATCCGATTGCCCAGGGCGGCGATGGCGGCACGGCGGGGCAGGTGATCTTCAATCCCGACACGAGGACGCGAAGGGTGGAGGGGCTGATCTCCTATGCGCAGGGCCCTTCGACCTGTACCAATCCGGTGCGCCGCGCGGTGAACGCTGCGCTGGGCCTGCCGCATCCCGAGGGCGGCAAGCCCAACACCCAGATGGCCAGCGTCCTGCCGATCATGTGAGACGGCTGCGGCAACGCCCAAGCGCCGCCGCAGCCATGCCGATTACTGCCCGTCGAGCGCCTTGCTCACCAGCACATTGACCGAAACGCGGCGGTTCTGCGCGCGGCCGGCAGCCGTGGTGTTGTCCGCGGCCGGATCGGCGGTCGCCATGCCGGTCGGGGTGAGCATCCGGTAGGGCTTCCACTTGCACACCTGCTGCAGGTGGTTGACCACCGCCGAAGCGCGCTTTTCCGACAGCGTCTGGTTCACTTCCTGCGAGCCGGTGGAATCGGTGTAGCCCAACACCAGCATCAGCGAATTCTCGTTGGCATTGGCCTGCTGCGCGGCGGCGCACAGCTCGTTCTTGGCCATCGGCGAAAGCACGGACTTGCCGGTGTCGAAATAGACGTTGGTGGTGCTCTTGAGGTTGTACTTGTCGATATCGCCAAGGCGGCCGCGCAGCGCTTCGGTGGCGGCGGCATTGGCCTTGATCGCCGCGCCCTGCTCGCCGAACTGCTGCTGGGTGCCGCCGCGGATCATCCGCGCGATCTGCGCATCGTCGCTGGTGAAGCGCACTTCGTTGGCGACCAGACCTTCGCCATATTGCGAGGTCTTGATGATCACCGGCATCCCGTTGAGCAGCGCGCTCTGATCGAAGGTCTTGTTGCCGATCCCGAGGAACCCGCCGCGGGTGCGGATTTCGGTGTCGGGGTGCAGTGTGATGACGGTGGCGGTGCCGTCATTGGCGGTGATCTGCAGGCGCTGGCCCTGACGCGCAGAGATGATACCTTCGACCTTGGGGCCTTCGGTCATGTCGGCGAGCGGCGGCAGCGAGCCGTAGACGGTTGTCAGAACCCCGCCCTGTTCGGCGGGCTGCATCGTCTGCTGCGCGGCAAGGCCGGTGGCGGCGGTGGCAGTCAGCATGGCGGCAATTGCCAGCTTGCGAGCGTGGCGGATGGTGGTGGTCACAGCGGTAATACTCCTGCGAAAATGGGCCGCGATCCCGTGAGCTGGCCCGTGTTGATTTCCGTGTGAGGCGTGGTTGTTCAGCAACACCTTGCTCGCAGGTGAACGTCAATGCCCGGGTGCCCGAATGAGCGGGCAACCGGGGCATGGGATACGACGAGTTGACGCCGGGCGCACAGCTCGGCGTTCATATTTGGCCGTGTTGGAGACACATGAGACACTGTTCAGGGAACAAAATGACCCTGTGCAGAATGATGGATTCCGTCCGTCCGCCAACCTGACGGCGGAATGTCGGTAAGGTATGATCGGGGCGGGGCGCGGCGGTCGGCATGGCGGGGGACATACCCCCCTTGCCGCCCTGTAGGAAAGCCGCGCCCTGCGCCCTGAGCGAGCCGCGCGCCCTTACTTCGCCGCCTCTGCCGCGATCCAGCGGTCGATCTTCTGTTCGAGGATCGCCAGCGGCAACCCGCCGGTGTCCAGCACCTCGGCATGGAAGGCCTTGATGTCGAACTTCCTGCCCAGCTTCGCCTCGGCGCGCTGGCGCAATTCCTGAATCTTGAGCGCGCCGATCTTGTAGGCCAGCGCCTGCGACGGGATAGCGATGTAACGATCCACCTCGGCCACCACTTCGGTGCGGGTCATGCCGGAATTTTCGAGCATGTAGTCGATCGCCTGATCGCGGCTCCAGCCCTTTGCGTGGATGCCGGTATCGACCACCAGCCGCATCGCGCGCAGCTGTTCGTCCTGCAAGGTGCCGTAACGGTTCCACGGATCCTTGAAGAAGCCCATCTCGTAGCCGAGCGTTTCGGCATAGAGCGCCCAGCCTTCGACATAGGCGGTGGTGCCGCCAAAGCGCATGAAGGCGGGCAGCGCCTCGTTCTCCTGCGCGAGGCTGATCTGGAAGTGGTGCCCCGGCGCGCCTTCGTGGAGGTAGAGCGTGACATTGCCGGGCGTCAGGCGGCTCGGCAGGTCATAGGCGTTGAAGTAGAACACGCCGGGCCGCGAGCCATCGGGCGAGCCCCCCTGATAGGAACCGCCCGCCTCGAACTTTTCGGTCGAGGGATCATAGGGCCGGATTTCCAGCGGCGACTTGGGGATCAGCGAGAAGTAGTCGCCGATCTTCGCATCGACCTCTTTGCCGATGTCATAGAAGGACTGGGTCAGCGCCTCGCGGCTTTTGGGCTGGAACTTGGGATCGGTGCGGACATAGTCGAAGAACTGGTTGAGCGTGCCCTTGAAACGCACTTCCTTCTTGAGCTTCTCCAATTCTCCCTTGATCCGCGCGACTTCCGACAGGCCGAGCTGGTGGATCGTCTCGGGTTCGAGCGGCAGGGTGGTCGATTCCTCGACCATGCGGGCATAGAGCTTGTCGCCGCCCTTCATCTGCGACAGGCCGATGCTGTCGCGCGCGACGGGGAGATATTCGTTCTTGAGGAAATCGCGAAGCTCGGTGGTGGCGGCATAGATTTCGCGGGTCTTCGCCTCATACTCGGCGGTCAGGCGCGCGCGGTCTTCCGCCGAAATCGTGTCGGGGAAGGCCTTGGTCGGGGCCATGAACATCGATTCCGCGAGCGGGGTTGCCAGCTGCGTGTCGAGCTGGGTGACCATGATCTCGACCGTCAGCTTCGTTTCCAGCACGCCGCTGTCCATGCCTTCGCGGAACTTGCCGATCGCACGGCCGAGGAAGTCGATATAATCGTCGTGCCGGCTGAGGTTGTCCTCGTAATGAGACAGCGTCTTGAACGGCGCGACCCCGGTGCCGCTGGCGAATTGCGGGTAGAAGGTGTGCAGCCCGAAGAAGTGATTGAGCGGGCGAACCTCGGTCAGCGCGCGCATTTCGTCCGTGTAGCCATCGAGCGCGCGCTCCTGCGTGTATTTGAACACGTCATAGGCAAGCTGGTCGGTCGCATCGAGCTTGCTGCGGTCGATCTGCTGGAGCAGCGCGAGGTTTAGCTTGATGTCGGTGCGGCTGGCGAGGAAGCTTGAATCGGTGAGGAAGTCGCCCAAGCGGTCGGCGTTCTGATCGTCGCCCCGGAACAGGCGGTTGAGCGGGTTGAGCGCCAGCTCGCGCGCGTCGGCATCTGCGAACAGGGCGAAGAGCTTGTCATGCTCGGTCTGCGGGGCGGTGGGGGTAGTCGCGGTCTGCGCCGCTGCGGCGAGCGGCGCGGCAGGCGCGTGCGCCAGCGCGGGCGCGCCCGTCAGCAACAGGGCGGTCGAGGCGGCAAGAGCATAGCGCAGAGTCATCACGTGGGGTTCCCGAGAATGGCAGTCGTTCAATCGGAGCGCGTTACGCCGTGCCAAGCGTCCGGTGCAAGCGCGGCGGCGACGAGCGGGCGAGCCGCCTCGACCGGTGACGTTTCGCGGCGGGGTCAGGCGCGGGCGAAGCGGGCGGCGTGGAAGGCGGCGTCCTTGCGCAGCTCATCGTGCTCGACCCACACCGAATGGGTGCCCGAACAGATCTTGTGCGGCAGCGCGAGGCGGCAGATCGGGCCTTTCGTGATGTCGCTCGCATCGAGGATCGCGCATTGCGAGGTGCCGGTGTTTTCGTCGATCAGGAAGGTGATGAGGTAGCCATCATCTTCGGCTGTGGCACCCTGCCGCGGAATTATCGGGCTTTCGCTGGCATAGACGCCTTCGGGCAGGCGGTAGACCTGTTCCTCGCCCGTTTCGGTGTCGTGGCGGACATAGCCGTTGAACAGGAACCAGCCGGGCCGCGTGGTGGTCGACCAGACAAAACGGCTCTTCTTCATCGCATAGGCCGGGTTGATCATCCCGAATTCGACGATACGGTCGGTGAGGCGCTCCTCGCGGGTCTCGCCGGTCTTGAGGTTGAAGCGCCAGCGATGCAGGCGGGACTGGAAGGAGTGTTCGTCGACATAGGCCATCATGTGGCTGTAGCGGCCCATCTCCCCCAGCGGATCGGGCATGGGCTTGGCCTGGTGATAACCTTCGAGGATGACCTCGTCCCCTTCCTCCCACGCATTGGTCCAGTGGAGCACATAGGTGGGCGCGGCTTCGAACCAGCGGATGTCCTCCGGCTGGCCATGGCGCGGGATCAGCGCGAAGCGGGTCGGCACGCCTTCGTGAATGCGCGCGGCATGGATGTTGCGGGTGAGCAGTTCCTCGTCCCAGAACAGCGGCATGTCGTTGAGGATCGACCAGTTTTTCGTGATCGCCATGTCATGCGGCAGGCGCGGGCCGGGCAGGGGGACAGGGACGTAGTGCACCAGCGCCCCCGTCCGGTCGACCACGCCGTAATGCATGAAAGGCGCGTGCTTGGAGTAGTTGAAGAACATCATCTCGCCCGTCGCCTCGTCGACCTTGGGGTGGGCCGAGATGCCGTCCAAGGGCACCCACGGCGCCTTGCCCCGGCTGCCGAGCGTCACCGGATCGAGCATCCACGCCTCGCCGCATTGGTAGAGCGTGGCGTAGGCCGTGCCCGCATGGACGATGATGTCGGTGGAGCCGGTGTCCTTCAGCCCCCCATGCGCGCCGAAACCGGGGCGCTTGCTCGTGCCCCACGGGTCCATCAGCCCGCCCCACAGCGAATGCCCGGCGATCTGCTCCGCCTCGAAGCAATGCGTCCTTACGAAGCGGTTACGATAACTCGCCTTGCCGCCGCTGATGTTCACCTGATGGATCATCGCATCGCCATCGAAGGGGTGATGGCGGCCGAGCGGCTGGTGCACCTGGTTTTCGGTGTTGCGCAGATAGATCCCGTCGATGTCGGCGGGGATAGCGCCTTCCAGCACCGGCAGCTGCGCCACGTCGACCTCTTCGTGCAGCGGCGTCCACGGCCCCGTCAGATAGGGGTGGTTCGACGGCTCCAGACTGGTCTTCACCGGCGGGTGGCGCGTGATCTGCATGATGTCTCTCCCTACCGGCAGAATGGGCGCGGGCTTTGTGCAAGGCAAGATGCTATGCTGCATCCACATGCGTCGGGCTGGATTTGATCCCTGTCAAAGCCAGCCGCGCCGTTGGGGGCGATTATCCTCACCATCACCGGGAGACACGCCATGAAATCGATCCTGCTGCACATCGACCACGACGCCGCCTGCCCCGCGCGCCTGCAAGTGGCGCTCGACATTGCGCGGGCCACCAACGGCCACATCACCTGCCTTCAGGCGCTCAGTTACGAGGTCTTCGCGCCGGGCGATGTCTATGGCTCGGCGATTGCCGCCGCGATGCCGGTCATCAAGGAGAACGCCGAAAAGCTGCGCGCCGAGATCGAGGCCGATCTGGAGAACGAGGGCGTGCCGTGGGACTGGCGCTTCATCTATGGCAACGCCCCGCAGCGCCTGCTCGAAGCTTCGCCGCTGGCGGATATCGTGATCGTCGGCCCGGCCGAGGCGGGGAGCGACGGGCGCGGGCCCTCCGCGCTGGTGGGCGATCTGGTGCTGAAAGCACCCGTGCCGGTGCTGGTGGTGCCCGAAAGCGCCCCCAGCCTCGACCTCGGCGCGCCGATGCTGGTCGCGTGGAACGGCTCTGCCGAGGCTGCCCATGCTCTGCGCGCCGCGGTGCCGCTGCTGGCCTGCGCGTGCAAGGTGACACTCACCAGCATCGCCGAGCCTTCGGACAAGGCGCGCCGCGATTTCCCCTCCACCGAGGGCGCGCATTATCTAGCCCGCCACGGGATCGACTGCGAGATCGTGGAGATCCCGCGCGGCGAAGCGAGCATCGCCGACACGCTGTTTGCTGCCGCGCAGATGCGCGAATGCGGGCTGATGGTGATGGGCGCCTATGGCCATTCACGGCTGGCGGAAATGCTGATGGGCGGCGTGACGCGCCAAATGCTGAGCGAGCCGCAAATGCCGATATTGCTGGCGCATTAGTTTGTTGCGCCCTCAGGCGTCGGGCGGCGGACATCCGTCCGCCTGGGCTTTCGCGCCAAAAGGCGCGGCGCGCGGTCGCGCTTGCGGCGCTGCGCGCCGGGGCCGGCAGGCTGGCAGATTGTCTACCTCTTCGCCCGCCGCCGCATCATACCTTCCTGCGCGACGCTGGCCACCAGCTCGCCTGCGCGGTTGAAGATGCGTCCGCGGTTGAACCCGCGCCCGCCGCCGCTCCACGGGGCGTCGGTGGCGTAGAGCAGCCATTCGTCGGCGCGCGCGTCACGGTGAAACCAGATGGCATGGTCGAGGCTGGCGCCCACCAGCTCATTGCGCATCCAGCTGAGGCCATGCGGCAATGCGCTGGTGCCGAGCAGGGTATAGTCGCTGGCATAGGTGATGATCGCGCGGTGCAGATCGGGCGTGTTGTCCGCCCCGGTGATCGGCGCGCAGACCCGGAACCACGTATGCGCGCGCGGCTCGCGCGGTTCGCGGCTCATCCAGTGCAGCGCATCGCAGGTGCGCATCTCGATCGGACGCGGGCGGAGCATCAGGCGGCGCTGCTGTTCGGAGAGCCGGTCGCCCCAGGCCTCGGCGATTTCGCGGCGCTGCTCCATGTCGGGGCGCAGGTCTTCGGGCAGGGGCACGTCCGGCATCGGCGAGTCGATATGCTCGAGGCCGTCCTCGGGCTGCTGGAAACTGGCGGTGAGGTTGAGGATCGGCACCGGCATCCCGTGCTCGTCTTCCTGGCTGGCGACCACGCGGCGGTTGGCGAAGCTGCGCCCATCGAAATCGCGTGCGATGCGGTATTCGATCGGAGCGCCCTCGCGCCCGCCGCGCAGGAAATAGGCGTGGAGCGAGTGCGCGCACTTGCCGTCGGTGACGCTCGCCTGCGCGGCCTGCAACGCCTGCGCCAGCACCTGCCCGCCGAACACGCGCCCGATCCCGTCGACCTGCGGCGGCCCGGCATAGACATCGGCGGCGCGCTTTTCGACTGTCAGCAGGCGGACGAGGCCGGCGACGAGGTCGGCATTGGTGGGCGTGTCAGTCATGGCACGAGGCCATGCTTGCGCTTCACGAACCCGTCAATCCCAGCCTGCGAAGAGCGCGAAATGCATAGGCCTTGGCGTAGTTCTGCTGCGGGAAGCGTCCCGGTGCTGCTGGCGTGAAGCCCCTCTCGCGCAGGATCGCGTTGAAGATGCGCGCGTCGCTCTCCCGGTAGCTCCATTCGCTGCGCCACGTGATAGACAGCGAGACCGAGGGGGCAGGGCCGTTCTTGACGAAGTGCGGCGCCATCACCGGCACGAACAGCGCCTCACCGGGGCTGAGCGGAAACTCGGTGCCGTGGACGAGGAAGCTGTCGTCCCACTTCAATTCGCGCGGGCCGCCCGAATGGTAGGTCTCGTGCGCCTCGTCGGGCACGAAACGGGTGTCGCCCGCCGGGAACTGGGTCATCACCTTGCTGCCCCGAATCTGGAGCAGGATGTTGTGCTCGGGATCGAAGTGATAGGGCGTGACCGAAAGGGGCGAGGAGACGAAAATGAACCCCTGCGGCGTCAGCATCGCACCGGTCGCGGCTTCGATTTCGGGGCGGATTTCTTCGAGCAGGCCCAGTAGCAGGCCCTCGTAAGCGGGCACCTGCTCGATGTTCTTGAGCACCGCCCAGCTCTCGGCCTCGGCCACCTTGCGGATCGTCTCGGCGATGGTCAGGCCGTTGGAGCCGGGCTTGCCGTCCACGCCGATGGGCAAATCGCCGCGATTATATTCGACCGAGCTGATCGGCAGCTTCTCCGCCAGCTGCGCCAGCGCCTCGATCTCCAGCAGCGGGTGGCTGGTGAGGCTGTGGGGGAGGATGTGCGGGGCTTCCGGGTAATGTGCGGCAAAGCGGCTGCGCGCGGCGGGATCGAACACCGTGGCGGGCAGGGCGTCGTGGAAGCTGGCGGGAGCGTTCATCGGTCGGTCCTCGATCGGGTTTCGTAAGCCATCAGCAAGCGGAATGCGGCGCGGCGCAGCGGCCCGCCGATGGCGATATTGCGGCTGACCATGCGGCGCTTGTCCCGCCACAGGCGCTCGATCATCGGGTGGCCCTCTGCCGCGCAGCTGTCGGCCCATTGCACGTCGGGCCGTTCGAGCAACGCGAGGTTTTCCAGTTGCAGCAGCATCCCCGGAGAGAAGCGCGCATAGGCCTCGTCAAAGGCGGTCTTGAAGCTGAAGGCGCCTGGCGGGGTGATGAAATTGACGAGCATCGCGATCGCTCGCCCATCGAGCCGCAGCGCCAGCCGTTCGAGCCGCCCGGCCGCTGCCGCGCCCGCCAGCGCCTGTTCGAACAGCGCGCGCGTGTCGGGCGCGCTGGCGAGGGCGGAACCGGCGGCGCCTTTCCACCCGGCGGCTTCGAGCGCGAGGAATTCGGCAGTCCATGTGGACAGGTCTTCGTCGCCCGCCAGCCGTTCGAATGTGAGCGCGCCTTCCTCGGCGAGGCGACCCCGCTGGCGGCGCAGTTCCTTGCGCTTCTTGGCGCTCATCGCGGTTTCGAGATAGGCGGCGGCGCTGGCCTCGCCGGTCAGCAGCGCGCGGTGCTCCTCGGCGGCGGTGTAATGCGCGCGGGGTGAGGCGGCGAGCACCCGGTCGAGTGCGGCGTTCACCGGGCCATCGGCGGGTAGAAGCGGAAGGTGCAGCAGCAGCGCACTGCCCGCGTGCCGGTCGCAATGGGCGAGCAGGGCGCGCCAGAAGCCGTCCTCGTGCCCGGCAGCGACCAGCGGCACGCCGCAGAAGGCGTTGGGATGCAGCCAGCCGCCCCAATGGGGGACGCGGTGGCCGTAATAGTCCGCGTCGCGCTTGACCGGCAGCAGGCCCGCCAGCCGCCCTTCGGCAAACCACGCCATGATGGAAACCCGTGCCCCGTCGCCCCATTGACGCAGCGAGGGGATCAGGAACCACGGCTCGACAAAGGGATTGGGCTCGGCCGCGCGGGCGACGAGGCGCTCCCATGCGGCGAGGAAGGCGGCGTCCTGGGCTTCGGCGGGGGTCAGCAGGCGCAATTGGGCATGGGGCAGGGCAGCGGGCGCGTCGCCAGTCTCTGCTCGGATGCGGAAGCTGTCCGCATGCCCCATTTTCATCGCCATCAACCCCGTCGCTGCGCAACCTTGCGCCCCCGTGCGAGGGGAAATGGCACGGAGCGATTAAGAAAGCTTCAGCGCGGAGCGGCGCTGTCCGGCACCGGGACAGGGCGCGCGGCAAAAATAAACCCCGCCGGAATCGCTTCCGGCGGGGTTAGGGGTTTCACGTTTTTGTGGCCATAGCGCTCTGCTACATGAGGGCCAAGGTGGGCAATCGTTACGCCACCCCGTGCGCCAGCGCCGCGAGCAGCAGCAGGGCGACGATGTTGGTGATCTTGATCATCGGGTTCACGGCAGGCCCGGCGGTGTCCTTGTAGGGATCGCCGACCGTGTCGCCCGTCACCGCGGCCTTGTGGGCTTCGGAGCCCTTGCCGCCGTGGTTGCCGTCCTCGATGTACTTCTTGGCGTTGTCCCACGCCCCGCCGCCGGCGGTCATCGAGAGCGCGACGAACAGCCCGCCCACGATCACGCCCAGCAGCAGCGCGCCTAGCGCCGCAAAGCCGTTGTCCTGCCCGGCAATGGCGGTGATCACGAAATAGACCACCACCGGCGCCAGAACGGGAAGCAGCGAGGGGATGATCATCTCCTTGATCGCCGCCTTGGTGACGAGGTCGACCGTGCGGGCATAATCGGGCTTCGAGGTGCCCGCCATGATCCCCGGGTTGGTGCGGAACTGCTCCCGCACATCGACCACCACGTCGCCCGCAGCCCGTCCCACCGCGGTCATGCCCATCGCCCCGAACAGGTAGGGCAGCAAAGCCCCCAGCAGGAGGCCGACGATCACGAAGGGGTTTTCGAGGCTGAAATCGACATTCGCATCCGGGAAGAAGGTGCGAAGGTCGGTGGTGTAGGCCGCAAACAGCACCAGCGCGCCGAGGCCCGCCGAACCGATCGCATAGCCCTTGGTCACCGCCTTGGTGGTGTTGCCCACCGCGTCGAGCAGGTCGGTTTTTTCCCGCACGGAATCGTCCAAGCCAGACATTTCCGCAATGCCACCGGCGTTGTCGGTGACCGGGCCATAGGCGTCGAGCGCCACGACCATGCCCGCCAGCGCCAGCATCGCGGTCGCCGCGTAGGCGATGCCCATGAGCCCCGCGAGGCCATAGGCGATGATGATGCCCGCCACGATCACCAGCGTCGGCAGCGCGGTCGCCTCGAGGCTGATCGCGAGGCCCTGGATCACGTTGGTGCCGTGACCCGTCTCCGAAGCCTTTGCGATCGAGCGGACCGGGCGGTACTTGGTGCCGGTGTAATACTCGGTGATCCAGATGATCAGGAAGGTGATCACGAGGCCGAGCAGGGCGCAGTAGAACAGGCTCATGCCGGTGAATTCGGTCATGCCCTGTCCGGGGTTCAGCACGGTGTTCATCCCCACGCCGACACTGCCCAGCGCATATTGCGTGACCAGCCAGATCAGCGGGACCGAAGTCACCGCCGTGACGATGAAGCCCTTGTACATGGCCCCCATCACATTGGTGCCGCCGCCCAGCCGCACGAAATAGGTGCCGAGGATCGAGGTGACGATGCACGCGCCCCCGATCAGCAGCGGCAAGGCCATCATCGGCAGCAGCATGTCGCCAAGATCCGTAAGCAGCAGCGCGGTCAGAACCATCGTTGCGCCGACGGTGACGACGTAGGTTTCGAACAGGTCGGCGGCCATGCCCGCGCAGTCGCCGACATTGTCGCCCACGTTGTCCGCGATCACGGCGGGGTTGCGCGGATCATCCTCGGGGATGCCCGCCTCGACCTTGCCGACGAGGTCCGCGCCGACGTCTGCCGCCTTGGTGAAGATCCCGCCGCCCAGACGCGCGAAGATCGAGATCAGCGAGGCGCCGAAGGCAAGGCCGACAAGCCCGTCGATCACTTCGCGGCTTGCGGGCGTCAGGCCCATCGGCCCGATCATCGCGGCAAAGAACACCGCAATCGCCAGCAACGCGAGACCGGCCACCAGCATCCCCGTAATCGCGCCTGCGCGGAAGGCGAGGGTCAGGCCCGCCTGAAGCCCTTCGGACGCCGCCTGCGCGGTGCGCACGTTGGAGCGCACCGAGATATTCATGCCGATATATCCCGCCACGCCCGAAAGCACCGCTCCGGTGACAAAGCCGATCGCGGCGGTAGTGCCGAGCGCAAAGGCGACGATCGCGGCGACGACCACGCCGACGATCGCGATGGTGGTGTATTGACGGTTCAAGTAGGCCTGCGCGCCTTCCTGAATCGCGGCGGCAATTTCCTGCATCCGCGCGTTGCCAGGGCTGGCACGCAGCACCTGCGAGCTGGTGACGATGCCATAGACAATGGCAAGCACACCCAGCCCAATCGATATGAGCAATAGATTCACGAGCAATCCCCTCTCGTTATGTTGCTTCCCCCTTTTGCGGGGGCGCCCGCGCCTCGTTTTTCAATCCCATGGGCGCGAAGCCCCTAGTCTTAGGGCCTCGCAAAGGGCTGGCAAGCCTCGCTGCGAGTGCCAATCGCGGTTTTGCGCCGGATTCAGCAGTTTTGGGAGGTTTGCGGGGCGGCGGGGCGGAGGCTCAGCCGTGGCGGTAGCCGAGGCTGGCGGGATCGGCGAGGGCGGTCTCGCCGAGGGTCAGCGGCGCAGGCCCGCGCGCGCCGACCGTGCCGATGCGGTGCACGGCCACCGGCAAGGCGGCGGCGGGCGGCGCGGTGAACAGCAGCTCGTAATCGTCGCCCCAACGCAGGCATTCTGCCATTCGCGCGGGATCGGCGACCGGGATTGCCGCCGGGTCGAGCGCGAGGGTCACGCCGCTCGCCTCGGCCATGCGGAAGGCATCGAGCAGCAGCCCGTCCGAGACATCCATCATCGCGCTGACCAGCGGCGCGAGTGCGCACCCTTCGGCAAGGCGGGGGGTGGGGCGGTGGAAGGCGGCAAGGTGATCGGGCGCGCCCTCGAACCCCAGCAACGCCCGTCCGACCGGGCCGGTGAGGAAGACGCTGTCGCCCACCCGTGCGCCGCTGCGGGCGGGGACGGGGGTGTGCGTCGCACGTCCGATGGCTGTGAGGCCGAGCGTGCGCGGGCCGCTGGAGGCGATCGTGTCTCCGCCCAGCAGCGGAGTGTCGAACGCCGCCAGCGCGGCGCGCAATCCTTCGAGGAACCGTGTATCCTCTCGCCCCAGCACATGGCCGAGCAGCACCCCCAGCGGCTCCGCGCCTTTGGCGGCGAGGTCGGAGAGGTTGGTCGCAACCAGCTTCCACGCCACATCCACCATGTCGGCGTCGGGGCGGAAATGGGTGCCTTCGGCCATCATGTCGTGGGTGAGGATCAGCGTCTCGCTGCCGATCTCCAGCACCGCGCAATCATCCGCCAGCCCCCGCGCGCCCGGATGGAGCGGCAGGGCGCGCAAGGCGGCAATGAAGTCGGGTTCGTTCATGGGCCGGGCGATGGATTAGCCCGCGCGCGCGTCCCTGGCCACCGCATCCAGAATGCCGTTGACGAACTTGGCCTGCCCGTCGTCGAAGAAGGCCTTGGCGACCTCGACATATTCGTTGATCGCGACGGCGGCGGGCACGTCCTTGCGGGCGAGCAGTTCGTAGGTGCCCGCGCGCAGCACCTGCAGCATCGCGCGGTCGAGCCGCGTCAGGTTCCAGCCGCTCGCCAGCTTGCTCGCCACCAGCGCGTCGATCTCGTCGCGCCGCGCGTCCACGCCGCGCACCACATCATCGAAGAAGGGCACTTCGGCATCGGCATATTCGGCATCGTCGAAATCGTCATCGTCGATTGTGCGCCCCAGCCGGTGCTGATGGAATTCGTCGAGCAGCCGGGCGAGCGCGGTGCCCTCCATGTGCTGCTGGTAGAGCGCCTGTACGGCGGCGAGACGCGCGGCCGAGCGGGCTTTGGAGCGGGCAGGAGAGTTCATTTGATCCTCAGTTCCACGGACTTGGCGTGGGCAGGCAGCCCCTCGGCATGGGCGAGGGTTGCGGCGGCAGGGCCAACGCGCGCGAAGGACGCGGCATCGAGCCCCAGAAAGCTGGTGCGCTTCATGAAGTCGAGCACCGACAGCCCGCTCGAAAAGCGTGCGCGGCGGCCGGTCGGCAGCACGTGGTTGGGCCCGGCGACATAATCGCCCACGGCCTCGGGCGTCATGCGGCCCAAGAAAATGCTCCCGGCATGGCGGATGGCGTGCATGAAGGGCTCGGGATCGTCGACCGCGATCTCCACGTGCTCCGCCGCCAGCCGGTTGGCGAGCGCGGGGGCTTCGGCGAGCAGATCGTTGACCACGATCATCACCCCGTGCGCGTCCCAGCTGCTGCGCGCGGTCTTGCCCGTGGCGAGCGCGGCGATCTGCAAGTCGATGCAATCCTCCACCTGCCGCGCGAAGCCCGCGTCGTCGGTGATGAGGATCGATTGCGAGGTCGGGTCATGCTCGGCCTGAGAGAGCAGATCGGCGGCGATCCAGTCGGGATCGTTCTTGCCGTCGGCGATCACCAGAATCTCCGAAGGCCCGGCGACCATGTCGATGCCCACCACGCCGTAAAGCTGGCGCTTGGCCTCGGCCACCCAGGCATTGCCGGGGCCGGTAATGACGTCGACTGGGCGGATTCGCTCGGTGCCGTAGGCGAGCGCGCCCACCGCCTGCGCGCCGCCGATGCGCCAGATTTCGTCCACGCCCGCGATATGCGCGGCGGCGAGCACCATCGGATTCGATTGGCCCTTGGGCGTGGGCGTTGCGATCGCGAGCCGCTCCACCCCCGCAACCCGCGCCGGAATGGCGTTCATCAGCAGCGAGGAGGGATAGGCCGCGCGGCCGCCGGGGACATAGAGCCCCGCCGCATCCACCGCCCGCCAGATCGCGCCCAATCGCACGCCTGCATCGTCGGTGTAGTCGCGGTTCTGCGGCAGCTGCGCTTCGTGATAGGCGCGGATGCGCGCGGCGGCGAGTTCCAGTGCCTCGCGCAGATCGGGGGCGAGGGCCTTGTAGGCCTCCTCGCACAGCTCACGCGGGATCGACCAGTCGGCCTCTTCAGCGAGCGCATAGCCATCGAAGCGCTGGGTAAACTCCACCAGCGCCGCATCGCCGCGCAGCTTCACGGTCTGGAGAATGTCGGCCACCTGCCCCGCGACATCGGCATCGGATTCGCGCCGTGCATCGACGATCCGCGCGAACTTCGCTTCGAAATCGGGCTGGAGGGTGGAGAGGATCTTGATCATGCGGGCTCGCTTTCCACCACGCGCCGGAAGGCATCGACCAGAGCGGCGACGCGCGGTTCGGTCTTCAGCGCAGTGCGGTTGACGATCAGGCGCGCGCTGATGTCGAGGATCACCGAGGTTTCGACCAGTCCGTTCTCGCGCAAGGTGGTTCCGGTCGACACCAGATCGACGATCTGGCGCGCGAGGCCGAGCGACGGCGCAAGCTCCATCGCGCCGTTCAGCTTGACGCATTCGGCCTGCACGCCCGCAGCGGCAAAGTGGCGGCGGGTGAGGCTGGGATATTTGGTCGCAACGCGCAGGTGGCTGACGCTGCCCGATTCCTCCGCATCATCCGCCCGGCGCGCGACCGAGAGACGGCAGAGCCCGATCCCGAGATCGACCGGGGCATAGAGGTCGGCGTAGTCGAATTCCTCGATCACGTCCGAACCCACGATCCCGACCTGCGCCGCGCCGTGCGCGACGAAGGTCGCCACATCGAAGGCGCGCACCCGGATCAGGCGCATGTCGGCGCGGTTGGTGCCGAAGGCGAGCGCGCGGCTCTTGGGATTGTGGAACTCGGCATCAGGCTCCACACCCGCGCGCGCCATCACCGGCAGCGCTTCATCGAGAATGCGCCCCTTGGGGACAGCGAAGGTCAGCTGTCCGTTATTGTCGGAAAGGCCAATGGTGGTCATGATTGGCCGCGCACTTAGGGAGCGCGGCGGGAAAGGGCAATGGCAATGGCGGCGGGCGATGCGGGAATCATGGGGCTGGAAGACTTCACCGCCGCTCTTGAATGGCAGGCGCGCCATGCCGAGGAGAACGGCGCGCCTGCGACGGGGCGCGTGATCCGGGCGCTGGCCGGGGTCCGGGCGAGCGACACGGCGACGGGGCGGCGGATTGCAGGCTGGCAGGGCCTCACGCTCAAGGACGCGATGCCCTTGCGGATCGCGGGCGGGTTTCACCACCTGCTGCTGACCGGCGCGGACGACCGGCTGGCGGCGGTCTATGCGGGCGAGGTCACCGATCAGGCCGCGGTGGACGCGCTGGTGCTCGATCTGGCGCAGCGCTTCGATGCGCGGCTATTGCCGTGGCTCGACGGCCCGCCGCAGACCAACGAGGCGGGCCGCTCGGCAAGCATCATGGGCGGGTTGCTGTGGCTGGCGCAGCGGGTGCGTGTCCCCCGGTTCGACCTGTTCGAGCTGGGCGCAAGTGCCGGGGTCAACACCATGCTGGACCGCTATTTCTTCCGGCTGGGCGATACCGAGGTCGGCCCGGCGCAATCGCCGATGCGGATCGTGCCCGAATGGCGCGGCGCCTCCCCGCCCGCGCCGCCTGCCGGGTTCGCCATCGCCTCGGTCAAGGGCTGCGACATTGCCCCGATCGACCTCGCCGATCCCGAGGCCGCGCTGCGATTGAAGGCCTATGTCTGGCCCGATGCCGGGGAGCGCATGGCGCGGATCGATGCGGCGATTGCGCTGGCGGGCCGGCAGCCGCTCGATCTGGTCGCGGCCGACGCAGGCGATTTCGCCGCCGCGATGCTGGCTCGGCCCCGCGAGCCGGGGACGGCACGGGTGATGTTCCATTCGATCATGTGGCAATATATGCCTGCCGAAACGCAGGCCCGGATCACCGCCGCTTTCGAGGCAGAGGGCGAGGCGGCCACGCCTGACACCCCGCTCGGCTGGATCGCGCTCGAGACCGACCCCGCCACCTTCCGCCACGAATTGCGCGTGCGCCTGTGGGATGGCGCGGCGAATCGGGGCGAGGAGCATCTGCTGTCCCACGCCCACCCGCATGGCGCCTGGGTGGAGTGGTTGGCCTAATCAACTTCCGTTCGTCCTGAGCTTGTCGAAGGACTGGCTTTTTGACTTCGCGCGCTGTGTCTTGAAGCGAAATACGGCCCTTCGACAAGCTCAGGGCGAACGGAGAAAATCAGTCAGTCGCCGAGGAAGCTTTCCATCGCCGCGTTGACCGCGTCGGGCGCTTCCCACGGGACGAAATGCCCGCAGCCGGGCACCTTCACGATGGTGAGTGGGTCGATAATGTCCTCCAGCCCATCGAGGTTCTCAGGCGGCAGGGCGAGGTCGTCCAGCGCCCAGATCACCAGGGTCGGGATGGTCAGCTTGGGGAGGGCAGGGGGCGTCCAGCCCTCGGGAATCGCGAAAGGCGCGTCCATCGTCGGCACGTCGATCGGGCTCGCGCGGTAGTAATTGAGCATCCCGAAGGCCGCATCGCGGTTCTGCCAGTCGCGCAGGAGCTGGTCGCGTTCCTCGGGTTCCATTGCAGAGGGGCGATCCCACTTCACTTCCTTGAGCAAAAGCCCGGTGAGGCCGTGCTCCTTCACCAGCGCGTCGTTGGCCGTATCGCGGAAGCCGCGGATATACTGGCTCGCCTCGCGCTGGCCGGGGTGGGTGTAGAGCAGGCGCTGGAAGATCACCGGATGCGGCGCATTGGCAATTACCGCAGCGGTGACGCGGGCGTGCTGACCTCCCAAGGCCACGCCCCAGGCAATCGCGCCGCCCCAGTCGTGCCCGACGATGGTGAAGTGCGGGATCGCCAAAGTGTCCGCCAGCAGGAAAATATCGCCAATCAGATTGGCCGGCGCATAGGCCTCCACCGCCTGCGGTTTGGACGATCCGCGATAGCCGCGCTGATCGGGCGCGATGCAGCGGTAGCGATCCTTGAAATGCGCGATCTGGTGGCGCCACGTCCGGTGGCTCTCGGGAAAGCCGTGGAGGAAGATCAGCACCGGCGCATCGACCGGGCCTTCGTCGACGATGTCGAGGTGGATGCCATTGGGCAGATGCACGCGCTTGAGATCGAAGCTCATCACTGTTGCTCCAGCTTGTCCATGTAGCCCTTGGCGACCATGCCTGCGACCTGATCGAACAGCGCCTCGGGCGTGCGGCGCGCTTCGCCCATTGCCAGTTCAGCGCCTTCCGCGACGATGATCTCGCGCTCGCCTTTCGCAATGCCGTCGAGCATCTGGCGCGCGGCGACATCGGCGGGGATGCCCTCGTCGATCGCCTTGTCGCTGCGCCCGCGCTGGGTGCCATCGGCGTTGAGCGCATTGCGCGAGACATTGGTGGCGACCGATCCGGGGTAAATCGTGTGGACGGTGACGCCGTTCACCGTCAGCTCCGCGCGCAGCGCATCGGCATAGCCCGCCAGCCCGAACTTGGCGGCGGAATAGGCCGTGCGCATCGGCACGCCGACCTTGCCCGCGATCGAGGAAATGAACCCCAGCGCCCCCGACCCGCGCTCCGCCATGTGGCCGATCAGCCCCTGCGTGAAGGCGATCTGGGCGATGAGGTCGACTTCGATGATATCGCGATAGACCTGCATCGAGGTCTTGAGCGCGCGGCTGCGCTGCGAGATTCCGGCATTGGCAAAAGCGATGTCGACGCCGCCCTTCCAGCCAATCGCCTTTGCCGTGGCATCAGCCAAAGCCGCCTCGTCGCGCACGTCGAAAGCGAGGGTCAGCGCCTCGCCGCAATCCGCCGCGACTTTGGCGAGGCGCGCTTCATCGCGGCCCGAGAGCACCACGTGCGCGCCCCGTGCGGCCAGTTCCCGCGCGAGCGCCGCGCCGATCCCAGAAGATGCCCCGGTGATCCACGCCACCTTGCCCGTATAGTCCATCACTCTCTCCCGAAGCTATGCTTTCAGGGATAGCTGACCGTCTTGGGCTTGTCGGGCAAGGGGATAAATTCCTCCTCGTCGCCGGGGACCAGCGGGAAGCGGCCCGCGCGCCAATCGTCCTTGGCCTGATTGATCCGCTCGCGGTCCGAACTGACGAAGTTCCAGAACACGTGGCGCTTGGTGGCAAAGGCCTCACCGCCCAGCAGCATCAGCCGCCCGCCGCTTTCGCTGGAGAGGCGCATCGCCGCGCCGGGTGCGAGCACGGCGAGCTGATAGCGCTCCAGCGCCACGCCATCGACGGCCGCGCTGCCATCGACCAGCATCACCGCGCGCTCATCGGCCTCGGCATCGAGCGGGATCGCGCCGCCCGGTTCCAGCACGATGTCGGCATAGATCGTCTCGGCATAGGTCGTCGTCGGCGCGCGGGTGCCCCACAGGCTGCCCATGATGACGCGCGCCTGTGCGCCGCTGTCTTCCACCACGGGCAGATCCTTGACCGCCTCGAACGCCGGGTCGATTTCCTCGCGCCCGTCGGGCAGGGCGAGCCAGGTCTGCATTCCGAACATCCCGGAATTGGTCGCCAACTCGCCCTCAGGGCTGCGTTCGGAATGGACGATCCCGCGCCCTGCGGTCATCAAATTGACCTGTCCCGGGCGGATCGTGGCAAAGGTGCCGAGACTGTCGCGGTGGTCGATCGCGCCGTCGAACAGCCAAGTGACGGTGGCGAGGTTGATGTGCGGATGGGGGCGAACGCTCATGCCGTCGCCGGAAAGGTCGGCCGGGCCGAATTCGTCGACGAAGATGAAGGGGCCAACCATCGTGCGCGCCTTCGAAGGCAGCACGCGGCGGACGGTGAAGGCGCCCAGATCGTGCGTGACGGGGGTGATGGTCTGGATGATCATGCGCCGGTCTCCTGCTGTGCGATCATGTCGGCAAGGTTGGCAGGAAAGATTGGTTCCTTCCATGTCGCCAATTCGGCGCGGGTGAACCAGCGGTGCTGCGTCATCAGCGCCTGTTCAAGCGCGGTGTGGCGGCTGGTGTCGATCCGCGCTGCGGCGACACGGACGAGGAAGAAGCGCTCGTCGGCCTGCACCGGCTCGCCTTCGACCGTGACGAATTCGGGCGTCATCCGTGCGATTTGCGGCCCCGGATCGGCGGCGATGCCGGTCTCCTCGAGCAACTCGCGCCGCGCCGCGTCCTCGAAGCTTTCGCCCGGCTCGCATTCGCCGCCCGCCGTCACCCAGAAGGGCTCGCGCCCCGGCACGTCATAGCGGAACATCAGCGCGCGCGCCTCGGCGTCGAGCACGATCAGCCGCGCCGCGCGGCGCAGGCGAAGGGCAGGGTTGAGGCTTTCGGGATCCTCAAGGCTCATTGGGCAGGGACACCCGCCTTGATCGCCACGGCATGAACCCGCTGGCCGACGATATCGCCCAGCGCCGCAATCACCGCGCGCTGGCGGGCGAGGCGGTTCATGCTCGCGAAGGCCGCCGCCTCGATCTCGACGGTGAAGTGTGATTCGCCCGATCCGTCGTCGCCCATGTGGCCCGAATGCTTGGCGCTGTCGTTGATGATGGCGAGCCGCGTGGGCGCGAAGGCCTCGGTCAGTCGGATGCGCATTTCCTCGGCTACGGACATCGGGTTTTTCCTTTTTTGCAAGCTGAGCGGGGCAATTCGGACTTGGAACTCGGGGCTCCAATCGCCATTCTTGGGCGCTATGCCTTCACCACGATTTCACGGCCGCGTCGAGAGCCCGGGGCGCGCTTGCGAGGCCCCCGGCTGCCGCGAGGCGGGCGAATTCCGCGCGCCCGGACGGCGCCCGCACGGGTTCGACGGGCCGGGCGAATGGCGCTGGTTCTGCCTCGATCACGTGCGCGAATTCAACGCGGGCTACGACTGGTTCGAAGGCCTCAGCGCCGAAGAGATCATCCGCGCGCAGTCGCCCATTGCAGGCTGGCAGACCGAAAGCCGCGTCTTCCGCCCCACCGCAGGGATCGCCGACGGCCCGCGCTGGGCCGACTATGCCGATCCCCTGGATGCGATCAGCGCCCGCGCGCGCGGCATCAAGTCGCGGGCCGAGCGCGAGGGACGCATGGCCGCAACGGGGCGCTTCAGCCGCGAGGAGGCAAGCGCGCTGGAGGTGATGGGCCTCGGCTCCGATACCGACCGCACCCGGCTCAGGCGGCGCTACTCCGAACTGGTGCGCCGCTACCACCCCGACCGCAACGGCGGCGACCGGCGTCACGAGGCGCAGCTGACCGCGGTGGTGGACGCTTACCAGTTGCTCAGGAAAAGCGCTGCGCTGGCCTGATCAACCGGCCTCGCAGAGTTCCGCCAACTGCGCCGCGCAGGCCTGCCAGCCCGCCACGAACCCCATAGCCTCGTGTTCGTTGCGCGCCTCGTCGGTCCAGTGGCGGGCGCGGGCGGTGTAGCGCGTGCCTTCGCCTTCCGGCGCAATTTCCCAGATGCCGATCATGAACGGCCCCGCCGGTTCGAGATCGCAGGTGATGGCATCGGTCGAAGCGAAGCGGCGACCTTCGTCCCAAGCCAGCATGATACCCTCCTGCGGCAGTTCCTCGCCGTCGGGCCCGCGCATGATCATCGCGCTGCGGCCGCCGGGAAAGCGCTCCTGCGCGACGATCTCGACGCTCCAAGGGCGCGGGCACCACCATTCTTCCTGCCGGTTGACCATCGCGTCCCACACCACGGCGGGCTGGGCGGCGATGTAACGGGTTACGGTAAGTTCTTTCATTGTTGGTCCCCTGCAAGCGCCGCTGCAATGATCGCATGGTCGATCTTGACCATCCCCATCATCGCCCCGAACACTCGCGTCCGCACTTCAGGATCGCCATGTCCGAGCCCGTCCATCAGGACGCGCGGGACGATCTGCCAGCGGATGCCGAAGCGGTCCTTGCACCAGCTGCACGCCATCTCGCTGCCACCATCGGCGACGAGCGCATCCCACAGGCGGTCGGTCTCGGCCTGGGTATCGGTGAACACCTGGAACGAGATCGCGTCGGAGAAATCGCCTTCGGGCCGTCCGTTCATCGCCATGAAGTTCTGGCCGAGCAGAGTGAAGTTCATCGTCAGCACATCGCCGGCCTTGCCGCCGGGATAGTCGCTGGGCGCGCGGTCGATGCGGGTCACTTCGCTGCCGGGGAAGAGATCGCAGTAGAAATTGACCGCTTCTTCTGCACCCGAAGCGAACCAAAGGCAGGTGGCCATGAGAGAGTCAGCCATTTTGCGCCTCCGCGATCAGCCTGGCGTCAATGGCGTTAGCTTCGGCATAGGCGGGGCGCTGGGTGATGCGCTCGACATAGGCGCGGAAAGCGGGCCGTTCGGGCATGGTGCCGAACCGCAGACCCCAGACGAACTGGCTGCCGAAATAGGTATCGGCCATTGTGAAGCGCGAGCCTGCGGCAAAGTCATTGGCCTTGAGCCAGGTTTCGACCGCGTCAAGCGCAAGGTCGAAGCTGCCGAAGCCGGCCATGCCTTGCTTGCCCTCGGGCACTTCCCAGCCCATCGCCTTGCTGATGATCGCCTGCTCCAGCGGCCCGGCAGCGAAGAACAGCCAGCGGAAATAGGCTGCACGCTCGTGCGCGTCGGGGAGCAGCCCTTTTTCGGGATGCGTTTCGGCGAGGTAGTGGTTGATGCCTGCGCATTCGGTGATGACGTGATCGTGGCCGCCGTGGTGGTGCACCAGCGTGGGCACCTTGTTCATCGGGTTGATATCCTTGAGGATCGCAGGGCGCGTCGCCCAGTCGAACACGACCTGCTCGTAATCCGCGCCGGCTTCGTGCAGCGCCCAGCGCGAGATCTGCCCGCGGCTCATGGCGACGGTGTAGAATGTGAATTCGGCCATCCTCACGCCTCCCCGACGAACAGGGGTTCGAAGCCGCCGATGATCATGCGCTTGCCATCGAAGGGCATGTCGCTGCCATCGGGCGCGCCGAATTCGGTTTCCATGCGCGGGTCGGCCATCAGCTTGTCGTGGCTGGCCTCGGCGGTGGCGCGGTCGGGCCAGGTCATCCACGAGAAGACGATCTTCTCATCACCCTGCGCCTGCACCGCCCGGCGGAAGTCGGTGGTGTGACCGTCTTTCACGTCGGCCTCCCAGCATTCGACCTGCGAGAGCGCGCCGTAATCCTTGGCGATTTCCCAGAACTTGCGGGCGACCTCGCGGTAGGCATTCCGGTTACTTTCGGAAACCGGGATCACGAAACCTTGCACATACATCGACTTTCTCCCTCCATCGCGACTCGATCCTTGCCGATTGTGCGCGCATCGGTTACTTAAAGCAACTATGAAGTTACCAAAGGAAACTACAGTAGCACCGCATGGCCGATGGTATGCCGACGCCTGCGGCACGGCTTTCGGGCTCGAGCTGCTGGGCGAGCGCTGGGCGATGCTGATCGTGCGCGAGCTGATGTTGGGCGGGCGGCGCTTTTCCGACCTGCGCGCCAGCCTCCCCGGCATAAGCGCCAAGGTGCTGACCGAGCGGCTGGCGGGGCTGGAGGCCAGCGGCGTGCTCACGCGCCGCCAGCTGCCGCCCCCGGCAGCGGCGCAGGTCTACGAGCTCACCGAATGGGGCTACCGCGCCGAGCCGCTGTTGCAGGAGCTTGGGCGCTGGGCCGCGCTTTCGCCCGATCACGATCCGACCCTGCCGATGTCGGCGGTGTCGATGATGCTGTCGCTGCGCACGATGTTCGATCCCGCCCGCGCGGGCGAGCGCAGGGCGTGGATCGGCTTCGACATCGCCGGAGAGACCTTCCTCGCGCGGCTCAAGGGCGGGCAATTGCCGATCGCGCGCCGCCCGCTGGCAGACCCGGATTACGCCTTCACCGCGCGCGATGCGCAAGGGCTGGTCGCGCTGTTTTACGGCAAGGTCGCGCCCGAGACCCTGGAACGGGACGGGGCGCTGGCGATCAGCGGAGACCGAGCCGCGGCGCTCGATTTCGTGAGCCTGTTCGACATTCCCAAGCTCTAGGTCTGGCGGAAGGCCCAGCGCAACGTGCGGCCCACGCCCCATGTCGCAGCGCGCGCCGGCAGAGCGGTCAGCATCGGGCTTTGCAGCCGCAGCATCTGCCGCGCCCAGTCGGGCAGCATCGCGACCGCATCGGCGGTGATCATCGTCTGCACCGCAACCGGCGTGCCTTTGGGCCGCTGATTCAAGACCAGCTGCGCAACCTCGCGCGCCTCCGGCGAGGTGGCGAGATCGTGGCGCAGCTCGCGGAAGATCCGCTCGGCCTCGAGCCGGGTTTCGGGCACGGGATCGGCCCCCAGCATTCGGGCAATGACGGCGAACTGGCGATAATATTCGTCCTGCGCGTGCCCCGGCATATCGGGGCGAACATGGCGCAGATAGCCCGCGAGGAAGCTCTGCGCCTCAGTGACGTGAACCCATGCCAGCGTGCGCGGATTGGTGGCCTCGTAAGGCGTGCCATCGGACAGAACTCCGCCCACCTTCGCGTGGATGCGGTTGACGCGCGCGATCGCCTTCAGCGCCTCGTCATGGTGGCCGAAGGTGGTGACTGCGATAAACCGCGCGGTGCGTTGCAGCCGCCCGTGCATGTCCTCGCGGAAATTGGAGTGGTCGAGCACGCCTTGCAGTGCCGCCGGATGGAGCATCTGCAGCAGCAATGCGCGCACCCCGCCGGTCATCATGCCGACGATATCGGCGTGCACCTGCCGGATCGGGGTGTCGCGCGCAAACAGCGCCTCGTCGGACGGCGGGGTGGGGGTCTGCCCTTTGCTCGCATCGTGAAACACGCCGCGCACCTGTGAAACCAGCTTGAGGCGCAGCGATTCGACCGGATCGGGCATGGAGCGAATATAGGCACGATCGGGGCCTGCAAAAGACGCGCTGGTCAATTTGCGAGGGCGGGGCCGCAAACCACCGCTTGCAGGCTTTGCCCTTGCGCTCTAACCGAACCCCGTGATGACTTCAGCTTCCAAAAACACCGTCGCCGGCGATAGCGCCTTGCCCACCCAGCCCGACACCACGGTCGATGTCCGCGAGGTCTTCGGCATCGATGTCGACTGGCAGGTGCCCGCCTTCTCGCAAGGCAGCGAACACGTGCCGGAGACCGATGGCGCCTATGTCTTCGATCCCGACACCACGCTGGCGATCCTCGCAGGCTTTGCGCATAATCGCCGGGTGATGGTGCAGGGCTATCACGGCACCGGCAAGTCGACCCACATCGAACAGGTCGCAGCCCGCCTCAACTGGCCGAGCATCCGCGTCAATCTCGACGCGCATATCAGCCGCATCGACTTGGTCGGGCGCGATGCGATCGTGCTGAAGGACGGGTTACAGGTGACCGAGTTCAAGGAAGGCATCCTGCCCTGGGCGCTCCAGCACCCGGTCGCGCTGACCTTCGACGAATATGACGCAGGGCGCCCGGACGTGATGTTCGTGATCCAGCGCATCCTCGAATTCGATGGCCGCCTGACCCTGCTCGACCAGAACCGCGTGATCACGCCCAACCCGTGGTTCCGGCTGTTTGCCACCACTAACACCGTAGGCCTCGGCGATACCAGCGGGCTTTATCACGGCACGCAGGCGATCAATCAGGCGCAGATGGACCGCTGGAACATCGTCGTCGCGCTGAATTACCTGAAGCCCGAGGTCGAGCAGCAGATCGTCAAGTCCAAGACCCCCGAGGCGGACGACAAGCTGATCGCCGACATGGTCAAGGTCGCCGAACTGACCCGGCAGGGCTTCATCAATGGCGACATCTCGACCGTGATGAGCCCGCGCACGGTGATCACCTGGGCGCAGAACGCGGCGATCTTCAAGTCGACCGGCTTCGCCTTTCGCCTCTCCTTCCTCAACAAGTGCGACGAGGCGGAGCGCACGCTGGTGGCCGAATACTACCAGCGCGTGTTCGGCGAAGACCTGCCGGAAGGCGCGGCGAAGAAGCGGTAATCAAGCTCTTGCCCCGGGGTGTCCTAGGCTGATAACACAGCCTTAACCATGGCGTTCTTCGACCGATTCTGGAAAGGCTCCCGTGCCGATGCCTCCGATGGGCCGGGCACGCCTGCGGGGTTCTTCCCGCTCTATGAATCCTCCCGCCCCGTCGATGACGAGGACGACGACGATCTCCCGCGTCCCAAGGTCTCGGCGACGCCTGATTATGAGACGTGGGACGCCAGACTCGGCGAAATCGACGAGGCGCTGGTCGCGACGGAAAAGCGCCGTCTCAGGTGGTGGCAGCGCGATTACTGGCGCGCGCGCAGCAAGTGGTGGTGGACGGGGCGGGTCGTGCTGGCGGCGCTGACGTTGTTCGTCACGCTGATCGGCTGGCTGGCGATCACTGCGCCGCTTTCCAAGAGCCTGGAACCCATCGCGCCGCCGCAGGTGACGCTGCTCGCCAGCGATGGCACGCCGATCGCGCGGCAGGGGGCGGTGGTCGAAGCCCCCGTCAAGGTCGCCGACCTGCCGCCACATGTGGTGGAGGCCTTCATCGCGATCGAGGACCGGCGGTTCTATTCGCACTGGGGCATCGACCCGCGCGGGATCGCCCGGGCGGCGTGGACGGGCTATGGCGGCGGATCGACGATCACCCAGCAGCTCGCCAAGTTCACCTTCCTCACGCCCGAACAATCGCTCACCCGCAAGGCGCGCGAGGCGCTGATCGCGCTGTGGATGGAAAGCTGGTTGACGAAGGACGAGATCCTCGAACGCTACCTCTCCAACGCCTATTTCGGCGACAACCAGTATGGCCTGCGCGCGGCGAGCCTGCATTATTTCTACCGCCAGCCCGAAAAGCTGCGCCCCGAACAGGCGGCGATGCTGGCGGGGCTGTTGCAGGCGCCATCGCGCTATGCGCCGACAAAGCACTACGACAAGGCCAGGAAGCGGATGGATCTGGTGGTGCAGTCGATGGTGCGCGATGGCTATCTGACGCAAGCCGAGGCCGATGCGCTGCCCAACCCGCGCATCGATTCGCGAACGAGGAACGACCTGCCGACCGGCACCTATTTCGCCGACTGGGCGCTGCCGCTGGCGCGCGAGGGGATGGAGGCGAGCTATTCGAAGCAGACGCTCACCACCACGCTCGATTCGCGGTTGCAGGCGCTCGCCAGCCGGATCGTCGGCCGCGCGCCGCTGGGCAAGGCACAGGTTGCGCTCGTCGCGATGCGGCGCAATGGCGAGGTGGTGGCGATGGTGGGCGGGCGCGATTACCGCAAGTCGCCCTTCAACCGCGTCACGCAGGCCAAGCGCCAGCCGGGATCGACCTTCAAGACCATCGTCTATCTCGCCGCGCTGGAGAACGGGTGGGAGCCGGACGACACCATTCCCAACACCCCGATCACGCAAGGATCTTACCGACCCAAGAACGCGCGCGAACGCTATTCCGACCAGATCACGCTGGAAGACGCCTTTGCCTCGTCCAGCAATGTAGCCGCGGTGCGCCTGTTTCAGGCGGTGGGGAGCGAAAAGGTGATCCGCACTGCGCGGCGGCTGGGGATCACATCGCCGATGACCGAGGGTGACCCGAGCCTTGCGCTGGGCACGTCCTCGATGACGCTGATGGAGCTGACAGCGGCCTATGCCGGGATCGCCGCGAACGAATATCCGGTCGAACCTCACGCCTTCCCGCGCGGCGAGCAGAGCTGGCTTGAATGGCTGACCACTCGCACCGACAGCATGTCGCGCGGCACGCACGAGGATCTCGAAGGGATGCTGCGCGCCGCGATCAACCGGGGCACGGGGCGCAATGCCGTGCTGCCCATCGCCAATTTCGGCAAGACCGGCACCACGCAGGATTTCCGCGACGCGCTGTTCGTGGGCTATGCGGGCGATCTGGTGGTGGGCGTATGGGTCGGCAATGACGACAACACGCCGCTGAACGGCATCACCGGCGGCAGCCTGCCCGCGCGCATCTGGGCCGATTTCATGCGCGGCGCGCTCAAGATCGACGCCGCGCCCGCGCCTGTGGTCGAGGACACACCCGATCCCGAAGGCCCGGTTCAACCGCTCGACGTGCCCGAGGGCGGCGAAATTCCCCTCGGCCAGGACGGCACCAGTCTCGAGGTCGACCGTGAGGGCATGACCTTGCGGCAGGAAGGCGTGCCGATCGAATTGCGGCTCGACGGGGGTGGGGTGGTGATCCAGCCCGCGCCCAGTCCGAGCGCCCAGCCGCCCCCGTGATTGAAAGGCTCCATTCGTCCTGAGCCTGTCGAAGGACCGCCCTTCTTTCCCACCCCGCCGCAAAGGAAGGGCAGGGCTTCGACAAGCTCAGCCCGAACGGTTTTCGATCAAACCATCAATATATTCATCACCGCAGTCGCAATCGGGCGCGCGCGGTCGGTCTGCCAGGCTTCGACCGTGACATTGGCATTGCGCCGCCCCAGCCGCGTGATCCGCCCCACGGCAAAGCTGGCCTGAGACTTGCCTGCCGCAAGATACTGGACGGTGATGTTGATCGGCTTCATCACCGGATCGCGCCCTGCCGCCAGCAATGCGGTGCGCAGCGCGGCATAGCCCGCATTCTCGAGCAAGCCCGCGGTCGCCCCGCCGTGGAAATGCTGCGGACGGCCTTCGACCAGCGGGCCGAAATCGACCGTCAGCACCGGCATCCCGCCCTCGCTCTCCCCGGTCGCGACGATCCCGAGCGAGCGGGCATAGGCGGGCAGTTCCAGAGCCTCAGGCATCGCCGCCTCCCTGCAGCGCCGGATTGGCGGAGCGCGGATCGGCACCGATGGTCATGAACACGCCCGCGACATGGGCGACCGGATCGTCGGGGTTGTCGTCATAGGCGATCCCGCGCACGAAGGCGGCCGAGCGGGTCAGCCGATAGCATTCGACCCGCCCGCGCACGCTCGCCCGCTCGCGCGCGGGGCGCTGGTAATCGACGCGCAGATCAAGCGTGGCGACCGGCGCGAAGGTGCCGCGCGTCTGCCAGATCGCCATGCCGCTCGCCATGTCCATCAGGCTGATGATCGGGCCCGAGGCGAGCACCGGGCGGGCGGCATCGCCGAGCAGATCCTCGCGCCACGGCAGTTCCAATTCGACCCAGTTTTCGCCCTGATCGGTGAAACGCAGGCCCAGCCAGCCGGTGTGGCCGTGGCGGAAGAACCACTTCGAGGCCTCGCGCGCATCGAACCGGGGAGAGGGGGGTGTGTTCATGGGCGGCGGCATAGGGGCAGCGGCGGGCAAGGTGCAACGGGCTTTTTGTCAGATGCGCCCTCAATCACCCCTCCCCAGCGGGGAGGGGCCGGGGGGGCTCTGCCCTCGCAAACTTGGAGCACCCACCCCCAACCCCCTCCCTCAAGGAAGGGGGCAATTCTACAGCACGCCCCCCGCCAGCCGGTCGATCGCGCCTTGCAGGATTACGGCGGCGGCATGGCTGTCGATGGCGGCGGCGCGCTTGGCGCGGCTCATGTCCTGCCCGATCATCGCAGCTTCGGCGGCCTGGGTCGACCAGCGTTCGTCCCACAGCAATACGGGAAGCGCAAAGGCTTCGGCGCAGTTCCTCGCATAGGCGCGGCTGGCCTGCGCGCGGGGCCCCTCGGAGCCGTCCATGTTGCGGGGCAGGCCAAGCACGATTCCGCGAATCGCGCGGCTCTTGATGAGCGCGGACAGGGTCTCGCGGTCGCGGCCCCACTTGCCTCGGCTAATCGTGGTGCCATTGGTGGCAAAGCGCCAACCCGCATCGCAGGTCGCGGTGCCGATGGTCTTGGTGCCGAGGTCGAGCCCGAGCAGCGCGCCGCCCGCTTCCCCCACCGCCTCGCCAAAGGCGCGCGCGTCTTCGAAGATCAGGCCGGGGGCGTCCATGCGTCCGCCCGCCGGATCACGTCCGCCTTGGTGTTGGCCCAGAACAGCGGCAGATCGTAGACGTGGTAATTGTTGCCCGGCAGCACGTAGGCGCCCATTTCGGGCGGCGGGCCGATCAGCAGCAGGCCGCGCGGATCGCAGCGGGCGGGCACCAGCGCGGGGACGAGCTTGCCGTCCTGCATCGTTGCCTCGGGCACCAGCGTGCCGAGATTGGCGCTGGCAGGCGCGCTGCCGCCCACACCGCCGGTCAGCGGATTGGTGCACAGGATCGGGCTCTCCCCCGGCGCATCGCCATCGAGCGCCCTGGTCTTGCCATAGGCCTCTAGCACCAGCGCCGGATCGGCCGGTTCGGCAAAGCTCGACCAGCTGATGATGCAGCCGGTTTGATCAGGGGCAGCACAGGCCGGGACGCCGATGACCGGCAGATCATGCTCTACCGAAACCGGCCAGCCGATCACATAGGCCGCGACCAGCCGTGTGGCGACGGGGGTGGCCTGCACTTCCTCGGCCAGCAGGCGCTTCAGGTGCAGCGACCCTTGCGAATGGCCCGCGAGCACGATCGGAATGTTCGGATCGACCGAGGAGAGGAAGTAGCGGAACGCCTCGCGCACATCGGCATAGGCGGCGTCGATGGCCTGCTTGCCCTCTGGCGCGTCGGTGAGAAAGGCGCCCATCGTCGCCTGACGATAGCGCGGGGCCCAGATTTCGCTCGCCGCGTTGAAGGGGCTCGCCATGCCGCGCAGATAGATGCGCGCGATGCGCTCGGCCTCGGGATCGCCGCCACCGGTCAGCGGGGCGTTCCAGCTGGTGCGGTTCACATAGCTGGTGGGATGGATGAAGAAGACCGCAAAGGGGCGCGCGGGCGGCTCTGCGGGGGAGGGCAGCGCGCCGCGATCGGTGGCATAGGCCGGTTGCCAGCGCGCCGGATCGCTCACCCCGATGCCGGGGCGCGAATACCACAGGGCGGGGTCTTCCCAGGCATTGGCCTGCATCGGCGTGACCGGCGTGAAGTCCACCGAAGGCACCGTCGCCCACTTGGTCAGCTGTCCCGGAAACAGCGCCAGCGCAAAGCCGCCCGCGATCACCAGCACAATGCAAATAGCGACGAAATAGAGGAACTTGCGAGCCATTTCGGAGTTTCGCGTCAGCTCACTTGGCTGCCTTGCCCTCGGCCAGCGCGGGGCGCAGCGTGGTCCACGCGCGCTCGCCGCGCAGGCTGGAGAACCAGGTGGCGGGATTCCAGGTGGTCGACCCGTCGAGGCTGAAGGTGATGAACTCCGCGCGCCCGCCGATATTCGCCATCGGCACCGGCCCGCCAAGCCCGTCGGCAATCGCCGGCGCGCGGCTATCGGCGGAAAGATCGCGGTTGTCGCCCATCACGAAGACCGAATCCGCGGGCACCGTGATCTCGTCGTAATTGTCGAGATCCTGATCGCGGTAGTCGATGGTGAGATAGGTCGCGCCGTTGGGCAGGGTTTCGCGCCAGGTCGGCGGGTCGAAATAGTCGCGCCCGTCGGGGCCGGTCTTGCGATACTGCTCGAACGCCTGAAGGCAGGCACGCTGGCCGTTGCCGTCGCCGCACATCAGCTCGGGCTCGAACGGCAGGCGCACGGCGGGCACGACTTCGCGCTGGATCAATTTGCCGTTGAGGATGATCACGCCGTCCTTCACCGCGATCCGGTCTCCCGGCAGGGCGACCACGCGCTTGATGTAGTCGATATCCTCATCCGGGTGCACCGGGATGACGATGTCGCCATATTCCGGGGTCGCCGGCCAGATCCGCCAGCTGCCGCGCGGCAGCAGGTGGAAGCTCGCCGAGGCCCATGACCAGCCATAGGGATACTTGCTCACCACCAGCCGATCGCCCACCCACAGGGTCGGCATCATCGAGGTCGAGGGAATGTAGAACGGCTTGGCGACGAGGCTGTGAAACGCCAGCACCGCCAGCAGCATCAGCGCAAGACCGCGGATTTCGGCAAGCCAGTTGACCTTGTCGGATGCGTCGCTGTCAGTCACGCTCGGGCTTTCGTCGGTTGCGATGGGGGTTGCCATGGGAGGGCTCTTCAAAGGGGAACGGCTTCGATGATGACGAAGGCCTGCGCCCAGGGGTGATCGTCGGTAAGCGTCAGATGTATGCGGGCCTCATGGCCTTTCGGCGTCATTTCTTCAAGCCGCAAAGCCGCCCCGCCGGTGAGCGCCAGCGTCGGTGCGCCCGAGGGGGCGTTGACGACGCCGATGTCCTTCATGAACACCCCGCGCCGAAAGCCGGTGCCGACCGCCTTGGAGAAAGCCTCCTTGGCGGCGAAGCGCTTGGCGTATGTCCCCGCGATGGTGAACGGACGGCGGCGCGCCTTGGCGATCTCGATGTCGGTGAAAACGCGATTCTCGAACCGCTCGCCATAGCGTTCGAGCGAATTGGCGATCCGCTCGATATTGCAGAGGTCGCTGCCCATGCCGATGATCACTTATCGCGCTCCGTCAGATCGACCAATCCCTCGAGCACACTCTTGATGCACCATGCTCCCGCTACAACGAGAAAGCCGCCGCCAATCATGAAGACGCCTTGAACGAGGGTTTCGCCAAGATTCGCATCAGCCTTTGTTGCCCGGAACGCTGTGATGACCAAAATTATTGCCGGCCAGATGAGAAGCCCGCCGACGCGCGTCGCACGCCATTGCCATGCGATTTGCCTCGGAAAATCGCGCGGGAGCCGAAGAAACTTCATTTGAACGCCCTTATCACGACCGCCACCAGCAACCCCACCGCAACGACGTGGAGCATCACCTGCGCCTTGAACAGCGGGTGCGCGAAATCGCCCTTGGCGACGCGGCCTGCGCCGACGAAGCCGAAGATCATCAGCGCCACCCAGCCGACCGCGAAGACCTGCATCACCCCGGTGTTGAGCGCAAAGCCGAGGAAGCCGATCGCGAGCAGGAACAGCGCAGCGGCGGCGAAGGCCCAGCGCTTCTGTTCGCCGGTGAGCGTGGGGAGATCGGGCTCGCTCACGCCTAGCGCGCCTCATCCATCAGCTCGCGCATCCGGCGGATCGCGTGTTCGAGACCCACGAACACCGCCTCGCCGATGAGGTAGTGGCCGATGTTGAGTTCGGCGATCTGCGGGATGGCGGCGATGGGTTGCACGTTGTCGAAGGTGAGGCCGTGGCCCGCGTGGGGCTCGATCCCGTTCTTGGCGGCGAGGGCTGCCATGTCGCTGATGCGGCGCAGCTCGCGAGTCACACGCTCGGCGTCGTTATCGAGGAAGGCGTGGGCATATTCGCCGGTGTGAAACTCCACCACCGGCGCGCCGAGGCGCAGCGCGGCGTCGAGCTGGCGTTCTTCGGCCTCGATAAACAGCGACACGCGAATGCCGGCGGCGCGCAGCTCCTCGCAGATCGGGACGAGGGTGTTGTGCATCCCGGCTGCATCAAGGCCGCCTTCGGTGGTGCGCTCCTCGCGCTTTTCGGGGACGATGCAGGCTGCGTGCGGCTTGTGGCGCAGGGCGATGGCGAGCATCTCGGGCGTCGCCGCCATTTCGAGGTTCAGCGGCAGATCGGTCGCCGCCTGAATCCGCGCGAGATCCTCGTCGCGGATATGGCGGCGATCTTCGCGCAGGTGCGCAGTGATGCCGTCCCCGCCCACCGCCGCGACGATTTCCGCCGCGCGCACCGGATCGGGATGATCGCCCCCGCGCGCGTTCCTAATGGTGGCGACGTGGTCGATATTGACGCCGAGGCGAAGATGAGAGGGCGCGTGAGTCAGGGCCTATTCCTTCCGGCTTCCGGGCTTCGTCACCTCTACGGCCGCCAGAGCCTCGGGGATGTCGGATTCGTCATAGGTCGGAAAATCGATGGCGAGCAGCGGGTAGAAAGGCACGCCCAGATCGACCGACCCACAGGAACGGTCGATGATCGCACATTCGGCGATCACTTCGCCGCCCTCGCGCGCCACGGCGGCGATGGCCTCGCGGCTTGAAAGGCCGGTGGTGACCACGTCCTCGACCATCAGCACCTTTGCGCCCTTGGCGAGTGCAAAGCCACGGCGCAGATGGAAGGTGCCCTCGGGCCGCTCGAGGAACAGCGCATCCTTGCCCAGCGCGCGGCCGACTTCGTGACCGATGATGATCCCGCCCATGGCAGGGGAGACCACCACGTCGACCTGATCGCGCACCTCGGCGGGGATGCCCGCCACCACGGCCTCGGCCAGCCGGGCGGCGCGCGCGGGGTTCATCAGCACCCTTGCGCATTGCAGGTAATGACCGCTGTGCCGCCCCGACGACAGCTTGAAATGCCCCTCCAACAAGGCACCCGACTGGCGGAATTCGGCGAGAACTTCTTCTTGCGTCACAAGGCTTCCTCATGGAAAACGTAGGGGAATTGGCCGACTTGCGCGTGCCACATGGCGGCTTGCATAATTTTCTCCCTAGAAGCGCTTGAGGCCCTCGGCAAGCGCGGCTAAGGGCGAGGTTCAGGTTGGCCTGTGTGCTGGCCAGACGCTGTCTGTAGCAGGTCCGAGGGGCCAGACGCGGCAGGCGGTATGGGATCAGATTCGAACCAACTGGACACATTCTCATGGGTCAGAGGGACACCCGTATGAAAAATTCATTCCTGGCACTGCTGGCAGCCGGGCTCGCGGCCTTCGCGCCGCTGAGCGTTGCGGCGCAGGACGCTGCTGCCCCCGCTGCTGCTGTTGCCGAGGCTGGCGAGGTCGCCGGTGCGCAGACCGCACCCGGTGCCGAAGCGGGCGCCGGCAATCTGACCCCTGCCGAGGCCGCCGCTGCGCCCGCCGGTGAGGGCAGCTACACCCCGATGGCCCCGACCGAGGGCAAGGGCATGCCGACCGCCTACGAGGACGATGCATTCAAGAGCATCACCTTTCAGGACCAGTATTCGGCCAATGGCGAATATGCGCTGTGGATGCATGACTGGATCCTGCTGCCGGTGATCACCGCGATCAGCCTGCTGGTGCTGGGCCTGCTGCTTTACGTGGTGCTGCGCTTCAACCGCCGCGCCAATCCGGTCGCGTCGAAGACCACGCACAACACCGCGATCGAAGTGATCTGGACGATCGTTCCGGTGGTCATTCTGGTGATTATCGCCGTCCCCTCGATCACGCTGCTGGCGCGCCAGTACGAAACCCCGCCCGCCGACGCGGTCACCATCAAGGCGACCGGCTATCAGTGGTACTGGGGCTACACCTATCCCGATCACGGCGACATCGAAGTGATCTCGAACATGCTCGACGAGGCCGAAGCTGTGAAGCGCGGTGAGCCGGGGCAGCTGGCGGTGGACAACCGCATGGTCGTGCCCGCAGGCGTGCCGCTGCGCATCCAGACCACCGCGAGCGACGTGATCCACGCCTTTGCCGTGCCCTCGCTGTGGTTCAAGATGGACGCGGTGCCGGGCCGTCTGAACGAGAAGCTGCTCACCATCCCCGAGCCGGGCGTCTATTACGGCCAGTGTTCGGAACTGTGCGGCGCGCGTCACGGCTTCATGCCGATCGCCGTCGAAGCGCTGCCGCCCGCCGAATTCGCCGCCTGGGTGCGCGCGCAGGGCGGCACCATGCCGGGCGAGGATGCTGAGGCTGCGGCCCCCGCTGCTGCCGAAACCGCCGCGCCCGCCGCCGCCAACTGAACATAATCGAGAAGCAGAAGAGTAGCTGACCATGGCAACCACCGCAGAAGGCTTCGATGCCCACCACGATCATGAGCATCACGCTCATGACCACGCGGACCACAAGCCGGGCTTCTTTGCCCGCTGGTTCATGTCGACCAACCACAAGGACATCGGCACGATGTACCTCATCTTCGCGATTATCGCGGGGATCGTGGGCGGCGCGATTTCGGGCATCATGCGTGTCGAGCTGGCCGAGCCGGGCATCCAGTATCTGAGCTGGTGGGCGCAGCTGATGGGCGGCGCGAGCGACGTGAACACCGCGCTCCACATGTGGAACGTGTTCATCACCGCGCACGGACTCATCATGGTGTTCTTCATGGTCATGCCGGCCATGATCGGCGGCTTCGGCAACTGGTTCGTGCCGCTGATGATCGGCGCGCCCGACATGGCCTTCCCGCGCATGAACAACGTCAGCTTCTGGCTGACCGTGGCGGGCTTCTTCTCGCTGCTGTTCTCGCTCTTCGTTCCCGGTGGCACCGGGCCGGGCGCGGGCACCGGCTGGACGGTCTATGCGCCGCTGTCGACCAGCGGTTCGGTGGGCCCGGCGGTCGACTTCGCGATCTTCTCGCTGCACCTTGCGGGTGCGGGCTCGATCCTGGGTGCGACCAACTTCATCACCACCATCTTCAACATGCGTGCGCCGGGCATGACCCTGCACAAGATGCCGCTGTTCGTGTGGTCGGTGCTGGTCACCGCCTTCCTGCTGCTGCTGGCGCTGCCGGTGCTGGCCGCGGCCATCACCATGCTGCTGACCGATCGCAACTTCGGCACCACCTTCTTCAACCCGGCGGGTGGTGGTGATCCGGTGCTCTATCAGCACCTGTTCTGGTTCTTCGGCCACCCGGAAGTCTACATCATGATCCTGCCGGGCTTCGGCATGATCTCGCAGATCATCGCGACCTTCAGCCGCAAGCCGGTGTTCGGCTACCTCGGCATGGCCTATGCCATGGTCGCGATCGGCGTGGTCGGGTTCATCGTCTGGGCGCACCACATGTACACCGTGGGTCTCGACGTGAACACGAAGATGTACTTCACCGCCGCCACGATGGTCATCGCGGTGCCCACCGGCGTGAAGATCTTCAGCTGGATCGCGACGATGTGGGGCGGCAGCCTCAGCTTCAAGTCGCCGATGGTCTGGTCGATGGGCTTCATCTTCCTGTTCACCGTGGGCGGCGTGACCGGCGTGGTGCTCGCCAACGGCGGGATCGACGACAACCTGCACGACACCTACTACGTCGTCGCGCACTTCCACTACGTGCTGTCGATGGGTGCGGTGTTCTCGATGTTCGCCGGGTTCTACTACTGGTTCCCGAAGATGAGCGGGCGGATGCACTCCGAGCTCCTGTCGCACATCCACTTCTGGACCTTCTTCGTCGGCGTGAACGTGATCTTCTTCCCGCAGCACTTCCTGGGGATGCAGGGGATGCCGCGTCGCTATCCCGACTATCCGGAAGCCTACCATTTCTGGCACGAGATCAGCACCTACGGGTACTACATCATGGCCGGTTCGATGGTGTTCTTCTTCGTCAACATCCTCTACGCGCTGGTCGCCGGCAAGAAGGCCGAAGCCAACCCGTGGGGCGAAGGCGCGACGACGCTCGAATGGACCCTGCCGAGCCCGCCGCCCTACCACCAGTTCGAAACCCTGCCGGTGATCACCGACAGCATGGACTACCACGATCACCGTCCCGCCACCGCGTAAGGGCGGGGGGGGATCGGCCCCATCATCGGGGCATGACACACAAGGGGGGAGCGCAGGCCTTGGCCTTGCGCTCCCTGCCCGTAAAACAGACGAGACAATGGCCACGAGCGCAACCACCACCCCCGCGATGATGCCCACGGAATGGCGCGATTTCTTCGCGCTGACCAAGCCGCGGGTGATGACGCTGGTGATCTTCACCGCGATCTGCGGCGTGCTGGCGGCGCCCGGCAGCATCCACCCGGTGATCGGCTTCACCGCGATCCTCGCGATCGCGATGGGCGCGGGCGGATCGGCGGTGCTCAACATGTGGTGGGAAGCCGATATCGACGCCGGCATGAAGCGCACCATGAGCCGCCCTCTCCCCGGCGGCCGGATGCGGCGCGAGGATGCGCGCGATTTCGGGATTTTCCTCTCGGCGGTGTCGATCGTGCTGATGGGCCTAGCGGTGGGCTGGCTCGCCGCCTCGCTGCTGCTGGGCGCGATCATCTATTACGCCGTGATCTACACCATGTGGCTGAAGCCGCGCACGCCGCAGAACATCGTGATCGGCGGCGGTGCGGGCGCCTTCCCGCCGCTGATCGGCTGGGTCGCCGTCACGGGCGAGATCACCGCCATGCCGATCCTGCTCTTCGCGATCATCTTCTTCTGGACCCCGCCGCACTTCTGGGCGCTCGCGCTGTTTGTGCAGACCGATTATGCAAAGGTCGGCATCCCGATGCTGCCGGTGGTCGCGGGTGAGCGAGCGACGCGCCGCCAGATCATGGGCTACACCGTGCTGCTCGCGCCGATCGCGGTCGCGCCGTGGCTGATCGGCGGGACGAGCTGGATCTACGGCTCGGTCGCTGTGGTGCTCTCCGCGCTGTTCCTGCTGCTGGCGGTGCCGGTCTTCACCCGCAGCCGGGCGGAGACGGACGCGATGCTGCCCGAGAAGCGCCTGTTCAAGTTCTCGATCGTCTATCTCTTCGTGCTGTTCGCCGCGCTGGTGGCGGACCGGGTGGCGGCCTATCAGGGGCTGATCGCATGACCCCCGAGGAAGAGCGCGAATTCATCCGTCGCCGCAAGGCGCGCAACTGGGTCGTCGCGGGGACGCTGCTGTTCTTCGTGGTGCTGTTTTACGCCATTACGATGGTCCGCATCGGAGGGCAGGGCTGATGGCGACCGCCGCGCCCCTCAGCGACGATACCGCGCGGCGCAATCTGCGCACCGGGCTGATCGCCTTTGCGGGCGCGCTGGCGATGCTCGGCCTCGGCTATGCTTCGGTGCCGCTTTACCGCCTGTTCTGTCAGGTGACCGGCTTCGGCGGCACCACCATGACCGCGACCGAGAGCGACGCGATCCGTGCGGCAGCGGGCGTGACAGGGCAGAAGATCTCGATCCGCTTCGATGCGACGGCTGCGATGGGGATGCCCTGGACCTTCCGCCCGAGCCAGCCGACCGACACCGTCACTATCGGGGAGCGCGACATCGCAACCTATGTCGCGCGCAACGACAGCGACTTCCCGATCACCGGCATGGCGACCTTCAATGTCGAGCCGGAGCAGGCGGGCAAGTACTTCAACAAGATTCAGTGCTTCTGCTTCACCGAGCAGACGCTGCAGCCCGGGCAGGAAGTGATCATGCCCGTGCTCTATTTCGTCGATCCGGCGATGCTGGACGATCCGAACATGGAGGGTGTCGAACAGATCACCCTCAGCTACACTTTCCACCGTTCCGAGACGTCGCAAGCCGCGGCGCCCCGGAGCTGAATTTGATCCGCTAAACCCAGGGACGGGAACGACCACATGGCTGGCAAGGTAAACCACGACTATCACATCCTCGAACCCGATATCTGGCCGCTGGTCGGTTCGTTCTCGGCGCTCACCTTCACCAGCGGCATGGTGCTGAGCTTCCACCCCGATCTGTTCGGCTCTTCGGCCAGCATCGTGATGTGGGCGGGTCTTGCCGGGCTGATCGCCACCTTCTTCATGTGGTTCAAGAACATCGTGGTCGAAGCCGAGCGCGGCGATCACACCCCGGTGGTGCAGCTGCACATGCGTTACGGCATGATCCTGTTCATCGCCTCGGAAGTGATGTTCTTCGTTGGCTGGTTCTGGAGCTTCTTCGACTTCGCGCTGTTCCCGACCCCGCTTGAATATGACGCGGCGACGGGTACGACCACCAGCCTGTTCGGCACCGAGGGCGCGCTTGCGACCTTCATCCCCGAAGGCATGGAAGTGCTCGATCCCTTCGCGCTGCCGCTGCTCAACACGCTGATCCTGCTGTGCTCTGGCACCACGGTGACCTGGGCGCACCACGCGCTGATCCACGGCGACCGTCAGGGCCTCAAGCAAGGTCTGTGGGCGACGATCGCGCTGGGCGTGCTGTTCAGCTGCATTCAGGCCTACGAATACAGCGCGGCGCCCTTCGGCTTCGGCGGGAACACCTACTCCTCGGCCTTCTACATGGCGACCGGCTTTCACGGCTTCCACGTGCTGATCGGGACGATCTTCCTCGCCGTCTGCCTCTACCGCGCCTACCTCGGCCACTTCACCCCGCGCCAGCACTTCGGCTTCGAAGCGGCGGCGTGGTATTGGCACTTCGTCGACGTGGTGTGGCTGTTCCTGTTCGTCGCCATCTACGTGTGGGGCGGCTGGGGCGCTGAATTTCACTGATGTGTCCGGGCGAAAGTCCGAGTGAACAGAAGGGGCAGCCGGGATTGGTCTCGGCTGCCCTTTCCGGTTTGTGCCCCCGCTGCGGAGGCAGGACGCTGTTCGCCGCGCCTGCCGCTCTGGCTGAAGAGTGTGCCCAGTGCGGCCTTGAGTTCCGCAAGCTGGAGCGCGGGGGGCGGTTCGTCGGGGTGATCACCATGCTGCTGGCGCTGGTGCTGATCCTCGCAGCGCTCGGCGTCGACGAATGGCTGCGCCCGCCCTTGTGGGCAAGCTTCCTTTTCTGGGGGCCGGTGACGGTGGCGAGCGTGATTTTCGGCCTCCGGTTCTACAAGGCCATGTGGGTCTACCACCAATACGAAGAGAGCCAGCCATGACCCGCCGCGTGCCGATATTCGCGACCATCATCGTGCTGGCGGCGGTCGCCACGATGATCGCGCTGGGCGTGTGGCAGCTGGGACGCAAGGCGGAGAAAGAGGCGCTGATCGCGCGCTATGAGGCGGCCCTGCGCGACACCGCAGTCGTGCCGTGGCCGAAGCCCGCCGATTACGAGCGCGACCTGTTCCGCCTTTCGGCGATCGATTGCCTTGCGGTGCGGGGAATAGATCCGATTTCCGGCAAGTCGGCCACCGGTCGCTCGGGCTGGGTGCATATTGCGCGGTGCAGCCACGCTGGCGGCGGGGTTGCCGATGTGACGATCGGATGGTCACGCTCTCCAGATTCCCCGCAATGGAGCGGCGGACCGGTGACCGGCCGTATCGCCAGCTATGGGGATGACGTCCGGCTTGTCGCCGACACGCCGCAGGCGGGCCTCGAACCCATGGCCAGGCCCGACCCCGGCGACCTGCCCAACAACCACCTCGCCTATGCCGGGCAGTGGTTCTTCTTCGCGCTGACCGCGCTGGTCATCTACGTGCTGGCTTTGCGCCGCCGTCGGCGCTAGTCGGCGCTCCCATGCAATACGTCTCGACACGCGGCAGCGCACCGGCGCTCGATTTCGAAGGAGCGACGCTCGCAGGCCTCGCCAGCGACGGGGGCCTCTATCTCCCGACCGAGTGGCCGCGTTTCAGCGCCGACGGGATCCGAGAGATGCGCGGCCTCGCCTATCCCGATCTCGCCGCCCGCATCATGGCGCCCTTCGTCGCGGGCAGCCTCACAGAGGACGAGTTGCTCGCCCTGTGCCACGCGGTCTATGGCGATTTCGGCCACGCCGCCGTCACCCCGCTGGTGCAGCTCGACCAGCAGCACTGGATGCTCGAACTGTTCCACGGGCCGACGCTCGCGTTCAAGGACGTCGCCCTGCAACTGCTCGGCAGGTTGTTCGAGACCTTCCTCGCCCGCCGCGACCAGCGCCTCACCATCGTCGGTGCGACCAGCGGCGATACCGGCTCCGCCGCGATCCAGGCGGTCGCGGGGCTGGAGAGGGTCGAGATCTTCATGCTCCACCCCAAGGGCCGCGTCAGCGATGTGCAGCGCCGCCAGATGACCACGGTGCGCGCGCCCAACGTCCACAACCTCGCGATCGAGGGTAGCTTCGATGATGCGCAGGCCCACGTGAAGCGGATGTTCAACGATGGCGACGTCACCGCCACGCTCAATCTCGGCGCGGTCAATTCGATCAACTGGGCGCGGTTGATGGCGCAGGTGGTCTATTACTTCGCCAGCGCGCTGCAACTCGGCGCGCCTGACCGGACGGTGGCCTATTCGGTGCCGACCGGCAATTTCGGGGACGTGTTCGCAGGCTATGTCGCGGCCAAGATGGGCCTGCCGATCGAGAAGCTGATCGTCGCCACCAACATCAACGACATCCTCCACCGCGCGCTCAGCAGCGGGGACTATTCGGCAGGCGGCGTCACGCCGACGATCACGCCCTCGATGGACATTCAGGTGTCGTCGAACTTCGAGCGCCTGCTGTTCGACGCGGGCGGGCGTAACGGAGCTGCGCTCGCCGAGCAGATGCGCGCCTTCGAAGCGTCCAAGGCCATGCAGCTCACCAACGCGCAGGCGCAGGGCGCATCGGCGCTGTTCGCCAGCGCGCGCGCCGATCAGGTCGAAACCGCCCGCGCGCTGCAATGGGCCTACCGGGCGGCCGGTCAGGTGATCGACCCGCACACCGGCGTCGGCCTCCACTGCGCGCAGGCGTTGGCCGAGGCCGTGCCTGCGGGCGTGCCGGTCGTCACGCTCGCCACCGCGCACCCCGCCAAGTTCCCCGACGCGGTCGAGCGCGCGATCGGCGTGCGCCCGGCGCTTCCGGCGAGGGTGGGCGACCTGTTCGGGCGCGAGGAGAGCTTCGTCGAGCTCGCCGGGGACTATGCCACCACCCGCGATCATGTGCTGGAACACGCAGCGGGCGCGTCGCGGTAATGGCCGATTTCATCCAGCAACCGCTGGTGATGGAATGCACCGGCTGGGACTCCTACCGCCTGCTCGACAGCGGGGCAGGGCGCAAGTGGGAGAGCTTCGGCCCCTACAGCTTCATCCGCCCGGAACCGCAGGCCCTGTGGCAGCCGCGGATCGACAACTGGCAGGCGGCGGGCGAGTTCGTTCCCGGCTCGGACGAGGACGGCGGCGGGCGCTGGCAGTTCTCAGGGCAGTTTTCCAAGCGCCTGCCCGACGATGGCTGGGAGCTGGCCTGGAACGAGGTGCGCTTCACCGCACGCCCGACGCCCTTCCGCCACCTGCAATTCTTCCCCGACATGGCCCCGGTGTGGGACTGGATGCGCTGCCAGCTCGAAGGGATGGACGCCGCCGAGACGATGAACCTGTTCGGCTATACCGGCCTCGGCACGCTGGCGCTCTCGCAGCATGGCCGCGTTACTCATGTCGATGCCTCGAAAAAGTCGGTCGCCCAGGCGCGCGAGAATGCCGCGCTGTCGGGCATGGAAGACCGCCCGATCCGCTGGCTGACCGACGATGCCGCCAAGTTCACCGCACGCGAGGTGCGGCGGCAGAAGCGTTATGACGGGATCATCCTCGACCCCCCCAAGTTCGGGCGCGGGCCGGAAGGCGAGGTGTGGCGGCTGGAGGAGCATCTCCCCGGTCTTGTCACCGATTGCGCGCGCTTGCTCGATGGCGACAGCCGCTTCCTGTTCCTCACCGTCTATGCCGTTCGCATGAGCAGCCTTGCGATTGCCGGGCTGCTTCAGGAAGCGCTTGGCCACCTTCCGGGCCGGATCGAGCACGGCGACCTTGCCGTGCGCGAGGAAGGGGAGGGCGGGCGCCTGCTGCCGACGGCAATCTTCGCGCGGTGGAGCAATCCGCGGTAGCTGTTGTCGCATCGCGGGATGCCGAAAACCGGTGCCCACTTTTCGGCGTGATGCTCTAAAGGCCCCGCCATGACCGATTCGCTTACCCTTGAAGTCAACGATCTCGTCGTCGATGTCCTGACGGGCATCTATTCCGAGGAGACCGGCAAGCCGCAGCCGCTGCGCATCTCGATCGCCGCGCGTTACACGGTCGCGGATCGCTACGATCCCGACACGCCGCTCGATGCGTCCAAGAACTACATGGACCTGAAGTTCGCCGCCTCCGACGGTCTGCCCGCAGGCGTGCACTTCAAGCTGATCGAAGCGGTCGCGGATCACATCTGCGAGACCCTGTTCGTGCAGGATGCGAAGGTTCAGGCGGTGACGGTCAAGATCGTCAAGCTGGCGATCGCGGAAGGCAGCGAGCAGATCGGTATCACGCTCCACCGTGAGCGGCGCGCAGACCACGGGGGCTGAACGGGTGCAGCGCCAGCTCGATGTCGGCCTGCTGCCCGAAGCTGCGCTGGATGCGGCAACCGCCTTCATGGCGCTCCACCTCGAAGCGGCGCGGGCCCTGCTGGCAGAGCCTGCCACCACCGCGCTCGCGATCGTCCTGCCGCCTGCGCCCTACGACCACCGCGACTGGCGGCTCGCGCTTGCCCGCGATCTGGCGCGCGAGGCGACGCCGCGGCGGGTGAATGTGGTCGCGGGGCAGCCCGGAGAGGCGCTCGCCGCCAGCTTACGCTTTTTGGCAGATGCACCCGGGGTGACAGGGCAGTATCTGGTGTGCCATGACACCGCCCGTGCCGATGAACGCGCCCCGCAAGCCTGACCGCCTTCTGCTGCGCGACCCCGAGGCCGCGCCGCCGCCGCTGGTCGACGCCTTCCAGCGCCGCATCACCTATCTGCGCCTCTCGGTCACCGACCGCTGTGACCTACGCTGTTCCTACTGTATGCCCGAGCGCATGACCTTCCTTCCCAAGAAGGAGGTGCTGAGCCTCGAAGAGCTTTACGATCTCGCCACCGGCTTCATCGCGCGTGGGGTCACCAAGATCCGCATTACCGGAGGCGAGCCGCTGGTGCGGCGCGATATTCTCGACCTGTTCACCGCACTCGGACGCCGCATCGGCCACGACCTGCAAGAGCTGACGCTGACCACCAACGGCACGCAGCTTGCCCAGCACGCCGAGGCGCTGGCGAAGGCGGGCGTGCGGCGGGTCAACGTCTCGCTCGACACGCTCGACCGCGCGAAGTTCGCCGCGCTGACCCGGCGTGACAGCCTGCCGCAGGTGCTCGAAGGGATCGCGGCGGCCAAGGCGGCGGGGCTGAAGGTCAAGCTCAACGCGGTGGCGCTGAAGGGCGTCAACGGGGATGAGCTGCCCGATCTGATCGCCTGGGGCCACGGCGAGGGGCACGACGTGACGCTGATCGAGGTCATGCCGCTGGGCGATGTCGAGGAGGAGCGGCTCGACCAGTACCTCCCGCTCGATCAGGTGCGCAGCCAGCTGGCGCAGCGCTGGACGCTGACCGAGAGCGACCATCGCACCGGCGGCCCCTCGAGCTATGTCGACATCGCCGAGACCGGGGGCAGGCTTGGCTTCATCACCCCGCACACCAGCAATTTCTGCGCGGGCTGCAACCGGTTGCGGGTGACCGCGACCGGGCAGCTCTACCCCTGCCTCGGCGGGGGCGAGCAGGTTGATCTGCGCGGCGCGCTGCGCTCGGGCGACCCGCAGGCCAACCTCGCCGCCGCGCTGGACGAAGCGCTGCGGATCAAGCCCGAGAAGCACCATTTCCGCATGAACACCCGCGGCGCGGCCCCGGCGCTGCCGCGGCATATGTCGATGACGGGAGGGTAGCCGAGTGGTCACCGTGGTCTTCCTCGGCAAGCTCGCCGATCTGGCGGGAATGTCAACGATGCAGCTGCCCGCGCCGCTCGGGTGGGAGGGGCTGAAGGCCGCGCTCCCCCCGGCGCTTGCCGAAGCGCTGGACGATCCGCGCAACCGCGTCGCGCTGAACGGCGCGCTGATCGCCGACAAGCCCGGCTTGCAGGCCACAGGGGGCGACGAGATCGCGCTGCTCCCGCCGGTATCGGGGGGCTGATGCGCGACATCCGCCTGCTCGACCGGATGTTCATCCCCGGCACGCTGATCGGCCCTTTCACGCAGGCCAATCCGGGGCTGGGCGGGGTCTGCACCTTCGTGGGCGAGGTGCGCTTCGATGACGGTGTCGAGGCGCTCGAACTCACCCATTACGAGCCGCTGACCCTGCCGGGGATGCATGAGCTTGCCGACAAGGCCTTCGACCGCTTCGAGTTGATGGGCCTCCTCATGGTCCACCGCGTCGGGCTGATGCGCCCCGGCGAGCCGATCGTCTGCGTCTCGGCCGCCGCGCTTCACCGCCGCGACGCGATCGACGCGGTCGATTTCTGCATGGACCACCTGAAAAGCGCCGCGTGGTTCTGGAAGCGCGAGAAACGCGCGGGCGAATGGCGCTGGATCGAACCGCGCGCGCAGGATCATGACGATCTCGCCCGCTGGCAGGCCCCTGTTGGAGACAGATGAGACACTGTCCAGAAGCAAAACTCGCGGGCGGTCAGGGGGGCGGGGCCGGAAGCCTGATTGAGAGAGGGGGCAGGCGGGCGAGCCAATCATCGCGGCAAGACCTTGCACAAAAAACCCGCGTAGGAAAATCGCACCCGCTGTGGCTGATTTGATCGATATCAAAGCGGACACGGCACGCGCCGGATAAATCCCTTTCCGACACAGGAAAGGATCATCCCATGAGCCACATCGTTCACGACCGTCTCGCCCGCGGCGATGCGCGTATCGTTGCCGCCCCCGCCACCGCTCCCGCCAAAGCGCCGCTGCGCCATCAGGTCGAGACCGACCGCAATTTCGGCCTGCCGAGCGCGCTCTATGCCGCCACCGTGGCGGGCTATCTCGGCTTTCTGCTGGTGGTCGGCAGCGCCTTCGCCAATCCGGGGCTGGCGATCCCGATGGCGATCTTCGTGGTCTTCATCGTTGCGGGCTTCGGAGTCCCGGCAATCTGGACGCGGCTGGCGGGCAACACGTCCAAGCCGCAGACGCTGGGGGAATTCGGCGCGCGCGGGATCATCACCCACACCGGGCGGCTGGCCGCGAAGGACGCGACCATTCAGGTGCTGATCCTGCCGGTGCTGCTGGTGGTCTGGGGTCTGGCGGTGGCGGTGATCGCGGCGGTGGTCGCCTGACGCGAGAGGATTGGTTCGGGGCGGTGGCGCACTCCCCGCCTACCGCCCCGATATCTCGTGCAGCAATTCGGGGCTGCGCAGCGCGATCCCGCGCTTCCCCTCGCGCCGGATCGCGCCCATCTCTTCCAGCTCGCCCAGCTTGCGGCTGACCGTCTCGATCGTGAGGCCGAGCATATTGGCGATCTCGCCCCGGGTCAGCGGCAGTTCGAAATGCTGTGCAAGATGGCACGAGCTTTCGCTGGCGGCGGCGGCGAAATCGTGGAGCAGCGCCGCCAGCCGCGCCTCGGCGCTGGCGTGGCCAGTGAGTTCGAGCAGGTTGCGGGTCGCCAGCAGATCGGCCTGGCTGCGGCGCAGCAGCGCGCGGGCGAGGGCGGGGTAATCCTCGATCGCGCGTTCGATATCCGCGCGCGCGAAGGTGCACAGGCGGCTTTCGGTGAGCGCGACGACATCGTGATGCGCAAAAGGCGCGAACAATTCGCCGATGAATCCCGCCGGGTGGACCAGCGCGAGAATCTGCTCGTTGCCATCGACATCCACCGCCGAAACCTTGAGCGCCCCGGTCAACAGCGTGGCGCAGGCAGCCTCCTCGTCACCCGCGGCGAACAGCATTTCGCCGCGCTTAAGCGTCCGGGTGCGCCCGGCGGCAGCCATCACCTCGCGCTCCTCCGCGGTCAGCACCGCGCAGGCGGCGGTTTCCTTGACCGGGCAGGTGGCGCAGGCAAGGTTCACGATCCCATCGCCCGCCACAGCCGCGCGATTTCGGCATCCTGCTGGGCGAGCAGGGCGGCGGCCTCTCCCTGCGCTGCGATCAGCGCAGGCTCGACAGGGGTGAGCGCGGTGGCGGCCAGCGCGACCTGCGCATCGATCGCGGCGAGCGCGGTGGCGGTCTTCGCGCGCTCGGCATCGAGATCGGCGAGCGCCACCACCGCGGCACTGCGTGCGCCGCTTTCCCAGGATTGCCCGGCCGCCGCGCGCACCAGCCGGCCCGCCTCGGGCTCGCGGCGGCGGAAGGCGGCATCGGCTGCGGTGATCGTGGCCATCAGATCGGCGAGGCTGGCGGCCTCGGTAATCGGGCGAATCGGGGCGGGCGCAGGCGTCGGCAGCGGCGCGGGCAGCACCTCACCGCGTTCAAATGGCCGCAGCGCAAGCGAGGGATAGTCGTCCTGCCCCCGCGCGCAACCCCCCAGCAACGCCGGGAGCGCCGCGAAAACCCAGATTTTGTGCCGATATGCTCGCATAGTGATCCCTTGTCCTGTTACCATCGCACCTGCAACTGGCAAAGACAGGCGATGTCGCGGTCGCTTCGACTTTTTGGCGACGGGATCGCTGCTCGGGCGTTGACTTGGCGCTGCCTTTCTTCTAACGGCTCGCCTTCTTTACGGGGCTGCATCCGCGCTAGCCTCGCATTGCTGTTCGGTTGGTGTGGCAAATGCCTCCCTTTTCCGAACCTGCACAGACAAGAGAGTTTAGAGCCATGTTCGCTGTAGTGCGCACGGGCGGCAAGCAATATCGGGTTGCCGCCGGAGACAAGATTGCCGTTGAAAAGCTCGCTGGCGAAGCGGGCGACACGATCACGCTGGGCGATGTCCTGCTGGCTGGCGAAGGCGACGATCTCGCCGACGTTGCCAAGGTGACCGTCTCGGCAGAGATCATCGCCCAGGCCAAGAGCGAGAAGGTGGTCGTCTTCAAGAAGCGCCGCCGCCACAACTATCGCCGCAAGAACGGCCATCGCCAGCAGATGACCCTGCTGCGCATCACCGCCGTGGGCGCGGAAGAGAAGAAGGCTCCGGCCAAGAAGGCCGCCGCCAAGAAGACAAAGACCGAAGCCGCCGACGCGGCTGCCTCGGCTGAATAAGGAGCGACTGAACCATGGCACACAAGAAAGCAGGCGGTTCGTCGCGTAACGGTCGTGATTCGGCCGGTCGTCGCCTTGGCGTGAAGAAGTTCGGCGGTCAGGAAGTGATCGGCGGCAACATCATCATTCGTCAGCGCGGCACCAAGGTCTATCCGGGCGTGAACGTGGGCATGGGCAAGGACCACACCCTCTATTCGCTGACCGAAGGCGTCGTGCGATTCCACGCGGGCAAGCTCGGCCGCAAATACGTCAGCGTAGATGCGATGGCCGAAGCCGCCGAATAAGCGGACGATTCGATGAAGGGATCGTCCGCAAGGATGGTCCCGGCAGGTGCAAGACCTGCCTTATGAGGGAGACAGGACCGTCCTCGAACCGAGGGGGTCCGTCTCCCTTTTTGTTTCTCCCTCGAAACAATCGCGCGATTTCAATGTTTCGCGTGCACGAAATTGTCATGCGCCTGCCCTACCGGCGGTGCGGGGCGAGGTAGGGAGAAGTCTCGTGTTCCATCGTAGCGAAAGATTGCTGCTCCGGCCGGTTTGGCCTGAAGACTGGCAGGCCCTGCTGGCGGGAATCGCCGATGAAGGGGTGGTCCGCAATCTCGCCCGCGCCCCTTGGCCCTACCGTGAGCAGGACGCGCGCGACTTTGCCGCGCTGCCGGTTGATCCCTTACACCCGCGCTTCCTGATCACCCGCGCCGCCGATGCCGAAGCCGTGGGCTGCATCGGCCTTGGTCCGGTGAGCGATGCCGCCAATGATAGCGACGCGCTGGAACTCGGTTACTGGATCGCTCGGGCGCACTGGGGGCAGGGCTATGCCACCGAAGCGGGTGCGGCGGTGCTGGATATCGCAGCGACGCTCGGCCACCGCGAACTGGTCGCCTCGCATTTTCTCGACAACCCTGCCTCGGGCCGGGTGCTGAGGAAGCTCGGCTTCGAGCCCACGGGCCGCGTCGAGCCGCGCTGGTCGTGCGGCCGCGGGGCGATGGCCGATGCGCTGCAGTATCGCAAGCTGCTGGGAATCGCGGCGGACGTCAGCCAGCGCGCCGCCTGACCGGCGGACCCGGCGGGTTGTTCCTCTCTGCAAATTCCCCTAGTCCCGCAGGCCTATGGTCGTACGCAAGAGGTTAACCCCCGAAGAATCCCGCAGCTCCGCTCTCGATGCCGCGCGCGCGCTGCTGATCGAGACGGGGCCGCAATCGGTGACGCTCAAGGCCGTGTCGGCCCGGATTGGGCGCACGCACGCCAATCTGCTGCACCACTTCGGCTCTGCCTCGGGGCTGCAGAAGGCGCTGGCAGAGCATCTGGCGCGGTCGGTGTGCGACACGATCCGCAAGGCGGTCCACGCCAGCCGCGCGGGCGAAGGCTCGGCGCGCGAGGTGGTGGATCTGGCCTTCGACGCCTTCGACCGCGAAGGTGCGGGCGCGCTCACCAGCTGGATGCTGCTGACCGGCAACGAGGATGCGCTCGATCCGATTATTCAGGTGATCCACGAGCTGGTCGACGAACTGGTCGCGACCGAGGCCGAGCATGACGGCTGCGAGGAGCGTATTCCGCGCGATACCCTGTCGCTGGTGCTGATGGCGCTGGGCGATGCGCTGATCGGCGGGGCGCTGGCGAAGTCGCTGGGCCTGCCGCGCGATGCGGCGCGGCTTCGGGCGACGGCGCTGCTCGAAGCCAGCCTCGCCCAGCATCTCAAGCAGGCCTAGCCTTCGCCCGCGATCCCGGCGGCCTGCCAGGCGGGCAGGGTAGCCGGATCGAGGCTCTCCACCCGCAGGTGATCGACCGCGCGGCCGAGATCGGGGTAGGCCGCCACGCGCCGCGCCTCCTCCGACCGCGCCAGAGGCACCACCACCAGCCGGCGGTTGACCTTCTGCCGCCAGTTCATCCGCGCGGTGTTCTCCTGCCCGACATAGCAGCCCTTGGTGAAGCTGACCCCGTGCAGCTCGACCGCGTTGGTTTCGAGCCACAGGATATCGCCGAGTTCCCCCGCGCCTTCGGGCACGCCCAGCGACAGGCGATGCGCCTGCCACGCGGCGTCGGCGGGTTCGCCCGCAGGCGCGGCCAGCCAGCGGTGCCCAAGTTCGGGCAGGCGCGGGTCGGGCACCGCGCCGGGCTGGGCCACCGGGCTCCAGTGCACCGCCAGCGATTCGTCGCGGCGGATGTCGATCCTGCGGCGCAGGCGGTACATGGACAGGCGCCTCACCAGCGCGTCGGCGTGCTCCGCCTCGCAATCGAGCAGCAGCCCGGCGGGATCGCGCCACACCAGAAAATCGAACATATGCTTGCCCTGCGCGCTCAGCAGCGCGGCATAGCAGGGCAGCGGGCCCTTGACGTCGTTGGTGACCAGCCCCTGCAGGAAAGCGGCGATATCCTCGCTTTCGTCGAGGGCGGAGAGGCGCACGAGCGCGCGGGTGGTGAGGTGGGTGGGTGTGGTCATGTCCCGCCCAAGGTGGTCGGTGCGCGCCCGGTGTCAAGCGGCAGGCGGCGGCGGAGCGCGTGACGCTTCCATGCAATGCGCGCGGCGCGCTTTGCGATAAGGCTGCGCGGCTGACAGGGAGGTGAAGATGGACGTGCTGACAACCGATATGCGCAACCAGCTGATGCAGCTCGGTATTCTGGCCCATCACGAGCAGGAAAGCCTGCTGGCGCTGGCCAAGCGCTGCGCCAAGACGTCCGGCCTGCCGCTGGGCGGCGCGGGCGCGGTGATGGCGGCCAAGGCCGGCACGGTCGCGCTGCCGGGGATCGGAACGGTGTCGGGGGCGACAGCCGGGTTCCTGGCCGGTCTGGCAACCGGCACGGCCTCGTGCGTGGGGCTGAACCTTGCCGCGCGCGATGAGATCAAGAAGCTCGCCAAGGGGCAATAGGCACGATCGGGCACTGGAAACGGCCGAGCGCCCGGCGTAAGGCGCAGGCATGACCGACCGCCTCACGATCCGCCGCCCTGACGACTGGCACCTGCATTTCCGCGATGGTGCGGTGATGCGCGACGTGGTGCCCTATACCGCGAGGCAGTTCGCCCGCGCTATCGTGATGCCCAACCTCACCCCGCCGGTGACCACCACCGCGCTCGCCGCGGCCTATCGCGACCGGATCCGCGCCGCCGTTCCCGAGGGTGCGCGGTTCGAGCCGCTGATGACCTGCTACCTCACCGACAACACCGATGCCGACGATCTGGCGCGCGGTGCGGCCGAGGGTGTCTTCACTGCGGCGAAGATGTATCCCGCCAACGCCACCACCAATTCGGCGGCAGGGGTGACCGATGTCGAAAAGCTCTACCCCGTCCTTTCCCGGATGGAGGCCGAGGACATCGTGCTGTGCATCCACGGCGAAGTAACCGATCACGCCATCGATATGTTCGACCGCGAAAAAGCATTTATCGACAGGCACTTGCGTAGCATTGTTGCGAACTTCCCGAAGCTGCGCGTGGTGTTCGAGCACATCACCACCGCCGATGCGGTCGATTTCGTGATGGAGGCCGGTTCGCAGGTCGCCGCGACGATTACGCCGCAGCATCTCCACATCAACCGCAACGCCATGCTGGTGGGCGGCATCCAGCCGCACAATTACTGCCTGCCCGTCGCCAAGCGCGAGGAGCACCGCCTCGCCCTGCGCCGCGCGGCGACGAGCGGGAGCGCCAAGTTCTTCCTCGGCACCGATTCCGCGCCGCATCTGCGCAGCGCCAAGGAAAGCGCCTGCGGCTGCGCGGGCATCTTCGGCGCGCCTTATGCGCTGGAAAGCTATGTCACCGTGTTCGACGAGGAAGGGGCGCTGGAGCACTTCGAGGGCTTCGCCTCGCTCCACGGCCCGGCCTTCTACAAGCTGCCGGTAAACGAGGATACAGTGACGCTCGAACGCGCTGAAATCGCAGTGCCTGCGTGCCTCCACGTTACGGGCGAGGAGATCGTGCCTTGGCACGGCGGGCAGAAAATCGGCTGGAAATTCGTGGGTTAGGCAGCGCTCTTGCGTTTCACCCACAAGTCCCACACGAACACACCCACCGCGATCCAGATCAGCACGAAGCTCGCCAGCTTGGCCGAGGCGAGCGGCTGTTCGAACACGAACAGGCCAAGGAAGAACACGATGGTCGGCGCGAGATACTGGATGAAGCCCAGTGTCGAATAGTCCATCCGCCGCGCGGCCAGCGCAAACATCAGCAGCGGAACGGCGGTGACCACGCCCGAAAACACGATCGCCGCGCTCAACCATGCGTCCTGCCCGAAGGACGAGCCTTCAGGGCTTGCCGCATACCACGCGGCGATGCCGACTGCGGCGGGCAACAGGATCGCGCTCTCGATCGTCAGGCCGGGTAGCGATCCTACAGCAACCTGTTTGCGAACAAGACCATAGAGGCCGAAGCTGATGCCGAGTGACAGGCTGATCCACAGGCTGGTGAGCGCGCCCGCCGCCAGCAGCGCCACCGCCACCGCGGCAATCGCAACCGCCAGCCACTGGCGCTTCGACAGCCGCTCACCCAGCACCAGCGTGCCGAGCAGCACATTGATCAGCGGATTGAGGTAATAGCCGAGGCTCGTCGCATAGACCTCGCCCGCCATGATCGCCCAGATATAGACGAACCAGTTGATCCCGATCAGCACCGAACTCGCCAGCAGCGCAAGCAGCGTGCGCGGGCTTTTCAGCGCGGCGAGCAGCTCGGGAAACTGGCGGCGCACCGCGACGATCGCGAGGCACAGCGGCAGCGTCCAAATGATCCGCCAGCCGACGAATTCGAACGGCGGCACGCTTTGTACCAGAATGAGGTAAAGCGGCAGGAAGCCCCAGATCGTGTAGGCCCCGATCGCCGGGGCAAGGCCCGACGCGGAACGCTGGTGTCCGGCAAGGGGTTCGGGCGCGGCGGCGGTTGAGGGGGCTTTCATGGCGCGCGTGCGGTACGGGGCGCGGCCCGCGCGTGCAAGCGGCCTTGCGCGATGAACGGCGGCTGTCGGCGTCGCTGCCGATTCGTTCAGACTAATCCTTCTATACATGAACAGAACCTCGGGGCAGCGGCTCTGGTCCTTCTTGCGGCCATTCCCACCAAATGGTCGCCAGCGCGAGGCGGCTTCGTGCCTCTCGCGGAAAGCGCCTTCGGATTACCACGTTCGGTATCCGGAGGCGTTTTCATTTGGGCTTGAAGGCAGGAAGTTAACCATCCTGTGCCAAGGCTGGGCGATGCGCCTCTTGCCTGCCCTCATGCTGCTGTGCCTTGCGCTCGCCGCCTGCGCCGATGAGGCCGCGCGCGATGAGCAAACCCGCGCAGCGCTGATCGCGCGTGACCCGGTGATGGCCCGCGCGCTCGCCGACCCGCTGATGAGCGATCCCGATCTTGCCAGCCGCAACGAGGCAAACGCGGCGCTCGGCTTTGCCGATAGCCATGCCCTGCCGGTCATCGCCGCCAGCCCCGCCGACATCCGCGCCGCGCGCGACCGGATGCGGCTCGAACTGCTGGCTGATGGCCCGATTCCCAATCTGCCGCGCGCGGTGAAGCCCGGAGCAGGGGTCACTATGCTTGGGCCGATGGCGAGCCCCGCAGCGTTGCTTGCGGCAGTCGGTGCACCGGCGACCTGTGCGTCAGGCTTGCGGGAGGACTTCGCGCTCGCTGCGAGCCTGCCACCGCTCGCCCTGCTTCCACCGCAGGCGATGGTGGTGCAGGCGGGGGGTGCCGACGCGCCGGGCTGCGCTGTGCGCATCATCCGCTATCGCATCGCAGCCAGCCCCGAGGATGTGCTGCAATATCACTACGCCAAGGCCCGCCGCGCGGGGTTCAAATCCGTCCGCCACATGATCCCTGAGGATATTCTGCGCGCCAAACGGGAAGGCGGCCAGAGGCTGACGGTTCACGCCCGCCCGGCGGCGCATGGCCTCACCGCGGTCGATCTGATCGCGCGCGCGCCGTGAGGCCTCGCTTCAAGAGCGAATCCCGACCGTGATCGCCGCGCGCGGCTGGTCCATTTCGGTGCTGGCGACCGGATAGGCGCAATAGTCGGCGGCGTAATAGGCCGCCGGGCGGTGGTTGCCGGAAAGGCCGATCCCCCCGAACGGTGCCTTGGACGAGGCCCCGTTGGTGGGCGAATTCCAGTTGATGATCCCGGCGCGGATATTGGCCCAGAACCGTCCGTAATCGTCGGGCGAGCCGCCGATCAGCGAGGCCGAGAGGCCGTAGACGGTGTTGTTCGCCTCGGCGATGCCGGCGTCGAGATCGGGGACGCGGATCACCTGCAGCAGCGGGCCGAACAGCTCGATATCGGGGCGCTCGGGCACGTCGGTCACGTCGATGATGCCGGGGCTGAGATAGGGGAGGTCGATCACCGTGCGGCGCATGTGGAGCAAGGCGCGCCCGCCTGCGGTCAGCAGCGCGAGGAAGCTTTCGGTCAGCCGGTCGGCGGTGTCGTTGTCGATCACCGGGCCCATGAAGGGCTGCGGTTCGCCCATCGGATCGCCCACCATCAGCCGCCGGGCCATCGGCACCAGTTCGGCCATCAGCGGCTCGAACATGCTCTCGACCACGATCAGCCGCCGCGCCGCGGTGCAGCGCTGCCCGGCGCTGGTGAAGGCGCTCTGGATGATCAGCGCGGCGGCATCGGTCACCCGGGGGGTGTCGACCACCACGATCGGGTTGTTGCCGCCCATTTCCAGCGCGACGATCTTGCCCGGATTGGCGGCGAGCTTGCGGTTGATCGCGATGCCAGCCTGCGCCGATCCGGTGAACAGTACGCCGTCGACGCCCGGATGCGCGACCAGCGCCTTGCCTTGGTCGGGCCCGCCGATCACGCACTGGATCACGTCTTCGGGCACCCCGGCATTGTGGAAGGCGGTGACCAGCGCCTCGCCCACCGCGGGGGTCTTTTCGGACGGTTTGAACACTACCGCATTGCCCGCCATCAGCGCGGGCACGATGTGGCCATTGGGCAGGTGCGCGGGGAAGTTGTAGGGGCCCAGCACCGCCATCACGCCGTGCGGCTTGTGACGCAGCGCGGCGCTCGCCTGAAGTCCGGCGTCGAACTTCTTCTTGCCGGTTCGCTCGGCATAGGCCTGCACCGAAATGTCGATCTTGTTCACCACCGCATCCACCTCGGTGCGGGCTTCCCAGAAGGGCTTGCCCGCCTCGCGCGCGATCAGTTCGGCGAAGCTGTCGGCGTCGCGGCGGATGATATTGGTGAAGGCGCGCAGCACCGCGATCCGCTCGGTAAGCGCACGCGCCGCCCAGGGGGCCCAGGCGCGCCGCGCGGCCGAAACCGCCGCCGCAACATCGCTGACAGGCCCGCGCCAAAGCTCCTCGCCGCTGGCAGGCTCGGTGGAGATGAGGAATTCGTCGCTCACGTTGTTTCTGTCTGCCCGAAGTGCACCCGCGGTCCCGCGCCGGACCTAACTGCAATAGATTGGAAAAGATAGGGGCAGGCCGGGACTACGCATGTCCCGCAGGCATGGGAACGGGGCCATGAGCCGCGCCCATCCGGCGGATCGCGGCCACCTTGGCGTGGAGCGGCCCCCAGTCGTCATCTGCGGCGATCGCGGCCCAGATCGCCTCGACCTCCTCGATCAGCAGCGATTGCGGGGCCGCGTCTGTCCAGTAGGGATGGCTGGAGGAAACAGGGCGGTAATGGCGCAAGGCTTCGGGCAGCCCGCGCCCGCCGCGATGCGCGAAGAAGAAGGCGTCGGGCTGCGCGGCGGAGGCGCGCATCTGCGCCTCGCACCCGGCGACGAGCTGCGTGTCTTGCTCGATCCCCTGCGGCTCGACCCCCAACCGCCAGCACCACCGCCGCGCGACCGCCGCCATGTAGAGCGGCCCGAAGCGTTCGAGCGCGGCCACCAGCGGCGCGGTTTCTGCATGGAGACGCAGCGCCACCGCCAACTGCCCGCAGTTCCAGTGCAGCGCCTCGGGCTGGCGGCCGAAGGCATAGAGGCCTGCGTGGTCGAAATAGGCCGCGGTAAAGCCCGGGTCCCATTCGGGCAGCCAGCGCCACGGGCCATAGTCGAAGCTCTCGCCGGTGACGTTCATGTTGTCGGTGTTGAGCACCCCGTGGACGAAGCCCGCAACCATGTAGCTCGCCGCCAGATCGGCCATTCGCTCCACCACGGCGTGCATCAGCCGGACCGCGGGCTCATCGCGGCCCGGCGCGTCGGCGGGCGGGGGCGGGGCAGGGAACTGGGTGAGGCAATAGTCGATCAGCGCGCCCATCTCCTCGGCCTGCTCCAGCGCGAGCAGCCGCTGGAAGGTGCCGAAGCGGATGTGGGAATGCGACAGGCGCACCAGCACCGCCGATCGGGTGGGCGAGGGCTCGTCCCCGCGCCACAGGCTCTCGCCGGTCTCGATCACGCTGAGAGTTTTCGAGGTGTTGACGCCCAATGCCTCGAGCATTTCGGTCGCGAGGATTTCGCGCACCGCGCCCTTCAGCGTCAGGCGGCCATCGCCGGATCGGCTCCACGGGGTCTGGCCCGAACCCTTGGTGCCAAGGTCGAGCAGGCGGTCCGCATCGTCGCGCAGCTGGGCGAACAGGAACCCGCGCCCGTCGCCGATCTCGGGATTGTACACGCGGAACTGGTGCCCGTGATACCGCAGCGCGAGGGGCTGGGGCAGGTTGCCCTCCAGCGGCGTGAAGCGCCCGAAATGCTGCGTCCACTCCGCGTCGTTCAGGCCCTCCAGCCCGACGCTCGCCGCAGCGCGATCGTTGCGCCAGCGCAGCTCTACCTCGGGGAAGTCCGCCGGGGCGACCGGGTCGCTCAGCCATTCGGCCAGCGGGAGAATCGCCGGGTCGGGCCGATAGGGGGCATCACAATCGGGGAGTTGCATGGGCTCGCTCATGCCGCGATAGTGGGGGCAAGCACAGCCGCGCGCAAGCATCGCGGCCCGACGATCAAAGGGAATACCGCCGCCGATGGCCGCCACTTACGAAGATCGCTACTGGACCAGCAGCGACGGGCTGAACCTGCATTACCGCAACTATCCCGGCCCCGATGGCGGGACGAAGCTGCCGGTGCTGTGCATGCACGGCCTGACCCGTAACGCCCGCGATTTCGGCGCGCTGGCCGAGGAACTGGCCGCCACCCGCCGGGTGATCGTGACTGAGATGCGCGGGCGCGGAATGAGCGATTATGCGCCCGATTCCGACACCTACTCGCCCGTCACCTATGTCGCGGATGTCGAGAAACTGCTCGCTGAAGAGGGCATTGCGCGCTTTGCCGTGGTCGGCACGTCGATGGGCGGGCTGATGACGATGCTGATGGCCGTGCGCGAGCCCGGGCGCATGGCGGCGGTGGTGATGAACGACATCGGCCCCGAGGTCGACGCGGCAGGCCTTGCGCGGATTTCGGGATATGTCGGGCAGGGGCGCAGCTACCCCACATGGGTTCACGCCGCACGCGGGCTGGCCGAGGCGCATGAGGCGGCGTTTCCCGACTACGATCTCGACCAGTGGCTGGAAATGGCCAAGCGCACGATGGTGGTGAGCCAGTCCGGGCGGATCGTGTTCGACTACGACATGGCCATCGCCGAGCCCTTCGCCAAGCCCGGCAACGCCGCGCCGTCCAACCTGTGGCTTGCGTTCGAGGCGCTGCGGGACGTGCCGATGCTGCTGGTGCGCGGCGGGCTGTCCGATCTGCTGAGCGAAGATACGGTCAAGCAGATGGGCGTTCGCAATCCGGCAATGCGCACGATCACCGTACCGCGCGTCGGCCATGCCCCGACGCTTGACGAACCCGAGGTGCGCGCCGCGATCGCCGCGCTGCTTGACGGGGCCGCGTGAGCCCGAGCGGCGGGGGCGCGGTGCCCCGTATCCTCCACTGCCATTCGACCTTCGCGGCCGGCGGCAAGGAGGTGCGCTGCGCCCGGCTGATGAACGGCTGGGGCGACCGGCTGGAGCATACCATCGTTTCCGCAGAACCCGAGGCGATGGGGGCCGCCGCGCTGATCGCCCCCGATGTGCCGGTCAGCTCTCCGGATGTTTTTCCCGCGATGACGGGCAGGCCCACCCCGGCACGGCTGGCGCGGCTGGCGCGGGCGCTCCGGGGTTATGATCTGATCTGCACCTACAACTGGGGCGCGATGGACGTGGTCATGGCGCACCGCCTGTTCGCCGCCTCGCTCGGCCTGCCGCCGCTGGTGCATCACGAGGACGGCTTCAACGAGGACGAGGCCGAGCGGCTCAACCCCAAGCGCAACCTCTATCGCCGCGCCGCGCTGGCCGGGGCGGCGTGCCTGATCGTGCCTTCGACCGGGCTGGAGGCGATCGCGCGCAAGGCGTGGCATCAGCCGCCCGCGCGCCTGCGCCGCATCCCCAACGGCATCGACACCGCCGCTTTCGCCGCCGCGCCTGATCCCGCCGCTGTTCCGATCCGCAAGGGTGAGGGTGCGTTCTGGATCGGCACGCTGGCAGGCCTGCGCGCGGTCAAGCGCCTGCCCGATCTGGTCGCGGGCTTCGCGGCGCTCCCGCCCGAATGGCACCTCGTGATCTGCGGCGAGGGGCCGGAGCGCGGGGCGATCCTTGCCGAGGTCGAGGCACTGGGGCTTGCCGCGCGGGTGCACCTGCCCGGCAATGTCGATCCCGCCCGCGTCGTCGGCCTGTTCGATATCTTCGCCCTGTCTTCGGCCTCGGAGCAATTTCCGCTGTCGGTGGTCGAGGCGATGGCGGCAGGGCTCCCGGTGGCGGCCACCGATGTCGGTGATATCCGCGCGATCCTTGCGCCGGAGAATGCAGCTATGCTCACGCCGCCGAACGATCCGCACTCGCTGGGGATGACCCTGGCCGCGCTCGCCGCCGATCCGGCGCTGCGCGCGCGGCTGGGAGCGGACAACCGGACGCGCGCGGCTGCGCATTTCGACATCGCCGCGATGCGCGCCGCTTACGAGGATGCCTACAGCGCAGCGATGGGCCGCCCGTTCTAGCCCCCTTGCGCTTCATCCCCCGTTCAATCGCCGCGCCCCATTTGCCTGTCCCCGCGCAGGTGGCATTGCACCAAGGGGCGCAGGTGCCTAAAGAGCGCGCTCGCCGTATCGCGCAAGCTGCGGCACATGACTGACACGAGGAACACGAAGGCCCCTATGGCGCGCACTCCCACCATCCCGACCCCCACCCCTTCGGCCGAGGACGAGGTGCTGATCCGCGAGATCGACGAGGCGGTGCGCGAGGATGCGCTCTATGGCTTCATGCGCGATCACGGGATGAAAGTGCTGGGCGTGATCCTGCTCGGCGTGGTTGGGCTGGGCGGGTGGCTGGTCTACGATCACTACGCCGAACAGGCGCTGGAGCAGCAGTCCGAAACGCTGGTCTCGGCGCTCGACTATGCCCAGCAGCGCGATTTCGACACGGCGAGCAAGAAGGTCGCACCGCTGCTTGGCGACGATGCGTCGCCCGGTGCGCGTGCGGCGGCGCGGTTCATTCAGGCGGGCGGGCTGATCGAGCAGAACAACACCGCCGGGGCCGCCAACCTCTACAAGATGGTCGCCGACGATTCCGAGGCGCCGGCGGCGCTGCGCGATCTCGCTCGGATCCGCGAAGTCACGCTGAAATATGACCAGATGCAACCCGCCGACGTGATCGCGCAGCTCGGCCCGCTGGCAAAGCCCGGCCATCCCTTCTTCGGCTCGGCCGGGGAACTGGTGGCGATGGCGCATATCGAAAAGGGCGATCGAAAGGCGGCGGGGATGATCTTCGCCGATATCGCCAAGCAGGAAGACCTGCCCGAAACCCTGCGCAGCCGCGCGCGCCAGATGGCCGGGCTGATGGGGGTCGATGCGGTGGTCGATGTCAACCAGCTGCTCAAGGACGAAGGCGTGACCACGTCCGAGGATGCACAAGCGACCGGCGCGCCTGCTGCCGCTCAGGTCAGGTAAGATTGGACGGACGGGAATGACGACGACGAAATTTGCGCGCGCCGCGCTTCTTGCCGGTGTGTTCGCTGCCGGGCTGACCGGCTGCAAGGGCGGGCTGTTTGGTGGCGGGGACGAAAAGACCACGCCGACCGTGGGCAACCGCGTGCCGATCCTCTCGCGCATTGAAAGCGGGGCCGAGGTCGATCCGTCGCTCGCCGCGATCAGCGTGGTTCTGCCGCCGCAGCGCGCCAACCCCGAATGGGCGCAGGCGGGCGGTTCGGCCAGCAAGTCCTATGGCCACCTCGCGCTGGCCGACAATCCGCAGAAGGTATGGACCGCCAAGGTCGCCGGATCGACCAACCGCATGCGGCTCGCCGCCGCGCCGGTGATCGGTGGCGGCAAGGTGTTCGCCCAGGGTACCGATGGCGTGATCGTGGCCTTCGACAAGGCCACCGGCGCGCGGCTGTGGTCGCGCGATGATGACGACATGACCAAGGATCAGGCCCCCTCGGCCTTCGGCGGTGGGGTCAGCTACGAAGCGGGCAAGCTCTATGCCACCAACGGCGTGGGCGACGTGAAGGCGCTGAATGCCGACACCGGCGAGGTGCTTTGGAAGGTCAAGCCGGCAGGCCCGCTGCGCGGTTCGCCCACCATCGCCTTCGGCCAGCTGTTCGTGATGACGCAGGACAATCAGCTGATCTCGCTGAGCATGACGGATGGCGCGCTGGTGTGGGACGAAAGCGGATCGAACACACAGTCGGGCGTGTTCGGCGTCGCCGCGCCCGCCGCAGGGCAGGGCACGGTGATCGCGGGCTATTCCAGCGGCGAACTGTCCGCCTATCGTTACGAGAATGGCCGCACGCTGTGGTCGGACGCGCTGGCGCGCACCAATATCTCGACCTCGGTTGGCTCGGTTACCGATATCGATGCCGATCCGATCATCGATTCGGGCCGCGTCTATGCGCTGGGGCAAGGCGGACGCATGGCCGCCTATGAACTGCTCACCGGCCAGCGCATCTGGGAACTGAACCTTGCAGGGATTTCCACCCCGGCGATCGCGGGTGAGTGGATCTTCACCCTCACCGACGATGCGCGGCTGCTTGCCATTGCCCGCTCGTCCGGACGGGTGCGCTGGATCAACCAGCTGCAGGCTTTCCGCGACGTGGAGGACAAGAAGGGCCCGATCTTCTGGACCGGCCCGGTGCTCGCGGGCGGCCAGCTGTGGGTTGCAAGCTCCGAGGGCGAAGTGTGGAAGGTGAGCGCGGGCGAAGGCTCGGCCAGCCTCTTCGCCGATGTCGGCCAGCCGGTCAGCCTCGCGCCGGTCGTGGCGGACGGGATGCTTTTCGTGATGGACGACAGCGGCACCATCCACACCTGGAAGTGAGCCGCCGCGACAGGCGGACTTTGCCGAGCTGTTAACCAATAGGCTCTAAGGCGGTGCGGTCATGACTGCGCCGCCGACATTCGACCCCCCCGCGCGCTCGAAGGCCCTGCCGCCGAGCGATGTCTCGACCGGCGTCGGCCTCGTCGGGCTGGCGGGCCTGTTCGGCTGGATCGCTTTCTGCCGCAACTATCCCGAAATCGCCGCAATGCTGGGGCTGGGCGGAGAGCTGTCGGGGGGGCGCGGCGTGCTCTCCGGCCCGCTGGCCGCGCTCGCTGCGATGCTGTTTACCGCGCTGCCGATGGCGGCGTGGTCGGTGCTGGTCGACAAGGTGCACCTGCGCCCCTCCACCGGCATCGACTGGAGCCTCAAGCGCCCGCTCCCCGAGGTCATGCCGGTCGCGGTCGTCAAGCTGGTCGGCCTGTGGGCGACCTGGGCGCTGCTGGCGACCTTCTATGCGCTCGCCCGTTGGTACTGGAGCGGCAATTACGTCTTTGCGATGGAGGTGCTGAGAATCGCCATCCTGCCGCTGGTTCTCCTGTCGGTGCCCTATGTGATCTGGCTCGACCGCTATCTGGTGGAGCCGCGCGACGGAGCCTTCCAGTTCGGCGCTTTCGTCCTCGGCGGCGGCGTTATGGGGCGCGAGCAATGGGACCGCGGGGGGCTGGCCAGGCATTGGCGGGCGTGGATCATCAAGGGCTTCTTCGGAGCCTTCATGATCTCGATCCTGCCGCCCGGCTTTGCCCAGATCGTCGAGGCCGATCCGGCGGCGCTGCTGGCCAATCCGGTCGAATTCATCATGCTGCTGGTGACGCTGCTCTTCGTGGTCGACGTGCAGATCGGCACGGTGGGCTATCTGCTGACGCTTCGCCCGCTCGATTCGCATATCAGATCGGGCAACCCCTTCCTCGCCGGATGGCTGGCGGCGCTGCTGTGCTATCCGCCTTTCGTGTGGGGCATCATCGGGCCGGACCAGCAGATCCTGAGCTACGAGGCCGGAACGCCGGGCTGGGCGCACTGGTTCGGCGATACGCCTGCCTTGCTGTGGGCCTGGGGCGGGCTGCTGGTGCTGCTGACCGGAGTTTACGCTTGGGCGACGGTGGTGTTCGGCATCCGCTTTTCGAACCTCACCTATCGCGGCGTGCTAACCCATGGCCCTTATCGCTTCACCCGCCACCCGGCCTATCTGTCGAAGAACCTGTTCTGGTGGGCGAGCGTGCTGCCGTTCCTCGTCACCGGAGGATCGGTGATCGAAGGGGTGCGCAACTGCGTCTTCCTGCTCGCGGTCAACGCCATCTACTATTGGCGGGCGCGCACCGAGGAGGCGCACCTGCTCGCCGAGGACGCGAAATACGCCGAATATCACGCGTGGATGGAGCGCCACGGGCTGATCACCGCGCCGCTGGTACGGTTGCAGCGGGCGGTGCTCGGCGGCGGCGCGCGCAGCCGCGAAGAGACGCATCCCTTCCCGGCGGAATAGTGCCTCAGAACGACTGTTCGTAAACGCGGCTTATGTCGCCGTTCCATTCGCCGTGGAAGGCGTCGAGCAGGCGCTGGGCGGGCACCTTGCCGCTCGCCACGATCTCGTCGAGCGTTTCGAGATAGCCGGTCTCGTTGTCGCCGCTGCCGTTGAGCCGCGCGCGCGCCTTGAGGCCGGAATGCGCGATCTTGAGCACCTCGCGCCCCAGATCCTGCAAGGTGCCGCCATCGGGCGATGTCGTGGCCAGCGCAAGGCGCGGGACTTCATTGCGCAGCCGCTCGCGCTCTTCCATCGACCAGCCCTTGACCAGATCCCACGCCGCATCGAGCGCCGACTGATCGTAGAGCAGCCCGACCCAGAAGGCGGGCAGCGCGCAGATGCGGTTCCACGGGCCACCATCGGCGCCGCGCATTTCGAGAAAGCTCTTAAGCCGCACCTCGGGGAAGGCGGTGGAGAGGTGATCCCACCAGTCGCTCTGCGTCGGGCGCTCACCCGGCAGCACCGACAGCCTGCCATCCAGAAAATCGCGGAAGCTGAGCCCCGCCGCGTCGATATATTTCCCGTCGCGGAAGACGAAGTACATCGGCACGTCGAGCATGTATTCGGCCCAGCGCTGGTAGCCGAAGCCCTCTTCGAAAACGAAGGGCAGCATCCCTGTGCGCGCCGGATCGGTGTCCGACCAGATGTGCGAGCGGTAGGACAGGAACCCGTTGGGCTTGCCTTCGGTAAAGGGCGAGTTGGCGAAGAGCGCGGTCGCCAGAGGTTGCAGCGCGAGGCTGGTGCGGAACTTCTTCACCATGTCCGCTTCGCTCGAATAGTCGAGGTTTACCTGGATCGTGCAGGTGCGCAGCATCATGTCGAGGCCCATGCTGCCCACGCGCGGCATGTGCCGCAGCATGATGTCATAGCGGCCTTTGGGCATCACCGGCAGCGCCTCGCGCGTCTTGTCGGGCCACATGCCAAGGCCGAGATAGCCGACGCCGCATTTCTCGCCGATCTCCTTGACCTGTGCGAGGTGGCGGCCGGTTTCGGCGCAGGTCTGGTGCAGGTTTTCAAGCGGCGCGCCCGAGAGTTCGAGCTGGCCCGCCGGTTCGAGACTGATCGCCCCGTCCTCGCCCTTGAGCGCGATGACGTTTCCGCCCTCTTCCACCGGGCTCCAGCCGAATTTCTCAAGGCCTTTCAGCAGGTCGCGGATGCCGCAAGGCTCGTCATAGGCAGGCGCGCGGTGGTCGGAGCGCTTGTAGACGAGCTTTTCGTGTTCGGTGCCGATGCGCCACTTCTCGGGCGGCTTCTCGCCGCTGACCATCGGGGCGACCAGCTGGTCGAGGCTTTCGATGATCGGATCGTCGGCGGTGGTGGCTTCGCGTGTGCTCATCGACAAGGCCCTCTCTGGCCGGTTGCTTTAGAAAACGGGTTTGCCGCTGGGAAGGCAAAATCGCCTTTGCGCGGGCCAAGCGGGTTTGTCTTGCAAAATCCGTTGCGGCGGCGCGCGGTTACCAGTCCCCGGCGCTCGCCATCCACACCGAAAGCGCGGCGATCGCGGCGGTCTCGCCCCGCAGGATGCGCGGGCCGAGGGTGATCGGGCGGGCTTGCGGATGGGCGCGGATCGCGCCGCGTTCGGCCTCGTCGAAGCCGCCTTCGGGCCCCGTGAGGATCGCAGCGGGGGAGCCCCCTAGGCCGGAGAAGGCGGCGGCGGCGCTCTCTCCGCCATTCTCGTCGGCGAAGAACAGCGCGCGGCCTTCGGGCCAGCTGGCGAGCAGCGCGTCGAGCTTCACCGGTTCGGTGAGTTGGGGCAGCGCAGTGCGGGCGCATTGCTCGGCGGCTTCGGTGGTGATGGCGCGCGCGCGTTCCAAGTTCAGCTTGTCGGCGACGCAGCGGCGGGTGAGCATGGGCTGGATGCGGCCCACGCCCAGCTCGGTGGCTTTCTCCAGCACGAGATCGAAGCGGTCCTTCTTGAGCAGTGCGGGGCACAGCCACAGATCCGGCACCGCTTCGCGCGGGCGGAGCAACTCGGCGACTTCCAGCACCACGTCGCGCTTGCCTGCATCGACGACGCGCGCGGCCCATTCGCCGGTCATATCGTCGCACAGGATCACGATGTCGCCCGCACCCACGCGCATCACGCGGGCGAGGTAGTGCGCCGGATTGCCTTCGATCCGCACATCCGCACCGGCGCGCAGCTCGTCGGCGACGAACAGACGCGGCGCGCTTTTCGGGGGCCAGGCGGGGGTTGCGGGCATGGCTTGGCCCTAGGCGCTTGCGGCGCTAGGGAGCAAGTCATGTCCGCGCGCACCGCACAATTCCTGATCGCCGCCGTTTTTCTGATATTGGGAGGCTGGGCACTGTTCGCCCCCGGCCAGGTCATCGCGCTGGCAGTGACAGAGGCCTATCAGGACAACAGCTTCCTCACGCGGTTCAGCATGGCCTGCTTCGGCGCGCAGGCGGTATTGTTCGGCCTGATGGCGCTCGTCACACGGTGGAATGCGCGGGCCTTCGCCATATTCGCGGTGCTGCTGCTGCCGTTCTTCGGTTTCAATTACTGGTTCCATTACCAGGTGCCGGTGCTGACCAGCATCGGGATGCTCGACTTTGCAGGCAATGTGACGATGTTGGTGCTGGCGATCCTCGGCTGGCGCGCGGCGCGGCTGGATTCGGCGGCGGAGGCCCAGGCGTGAGCGATCAGGTCGTCCCCGATTCCGAGCACCGCGGCCTCGTCGCCCGTCTGCCGCAGCTTCCGCGCGATCTCGCCATGCTCGCGCGGTTCGACCGGCCGATCGGCTGGTGGCTGCTGTTCTGGCCCTGTGTGTTCGGGGTGTGGCTGGCGGGAGCGGGCGCGCAGTTTACGCTGCTCGGCTGGTTGCTGCTGGGCAGCATCGCGATGCGCGGGGCGGGGTGCGTTTATAACGACATCGTCGATGCCGATCTCGACCGGCAGGTGGCGCGGACCGCTCTGCGCCCCGTGGCGAGCGGGCGGGTGCCGAAGAAAGTCGCATGGGCGTGGCTGGTCGCGCTGTGCCTTGTCGGGCTGGTGGTGCTTCTGCAACTTCGGCCGGAGGCGCAGATCGTCGCGCTCGGCAGTCTTGCGCTGGTCGCGGCCTATCCCTTCATGAAGCGCATCACCTGGTGGCCGCAGGCGTGGCTCGGGATGGTGTTCACCTGGGGGCTGCTGGTCGGCTGGACGCAGCTGCGGTGGGACAATTGGGAGGTGCTCGCCTGCCTCTATGCGGGCGCGATCTGCTGGGTGATCGGTTACGACACGATCTACGCGCTGCAAGACCGCGAGGATGACGCGATGGTCGGCATCCGCTCCTCCGCGCTGGCGATGGGAGCGCGGGTGCAGGGCGGGATCGCGGGGTTCTATGCGGCTGCTTTCTTGCTGTGGGGTGCGGCGTTCTGGCTTTATCGTGCGGACTGGCTGGCGCTCCTCGCGCTGCTTCCCGTGGCGGGTCATCTGCTGTGGCAGGTGGCGACGCTGGATGCGGGCGACCCCGCCAATCCGCTTGATCGCTTTCGGTCGAACCGCTGGGCCGGGGCGCTGATGGCCGCGGCGTGCTTCGTGGTCGGCAACGCGGGGGTCTAGAGGCGATGTGCAACCTCTACCGCATGACCAAGAACGCCAGCGAGGTCGCGGCGTGGTTCGATGCGGTGGAGAGCGCGGCGGGCGCCAATTTCGCCGAGGAGGTCTATCCCGGCTACACCGGGCTGGTGGTCGCGGAAGGCGCGGTGAGGCCCATGACCTGGGGCTTCCCGCTGGTGCTGAAGGGCAAGCAGGGCCGGCCGCTGAAGCCCAAGCCGGTCAACAATGCGCGCTCCGACAAGCTTGAGACCGGGTTCTGGCGCCACGCCTTCCACAACCGCCGCTGCCTGATCCCGCTCACCGCCTGGGCCGAGGCGCAGGGAGCCAAGGGGCGGATGACGCGCACGTGGCTGTCGCTGCCCGACGGGCCGCTGTTCGCGGTGGCAGGCGTTTGGCGGCCGTCCGAGGAATGGGGCGACTGCTATTCGATGGTCATGACCGCGAGCGAGGGCACCGATGCGGCGAGCGTGCATGAACGGATGCCGGTGCTGCTCGCGCCCGAGGATCACGCCCGCTGGCTGGCCGCCCCCGCAAACGAGGCACTGGGCCTGTGCCGGGGTTGGGACGAGCCGCTCGTCATCGACCGCACCGACCAGTTGTGGGCGAGGGGTGCGGGGAGCCAGCCGGGGCTGCTTTAGCCGTAGCTCACCACCTCGAATTCGATCCCGTCCCAGTCGAAGAAATAGAACCGCCGTCCGGGCGCATAGTCGGCGTGGTTGAAGGGGACGAGGCCCGCCTCCGTCACCACCGCCTCGGCAGCGGCAAGGTCTTCCACCACCAGCCCGACATGGTTGAGCGGCTGTCCCTTGGCAAAGCGCTCCACCGGCGCGCCCTTGGTGTAGACCGCGATGTAATCGCGCGCGCTGCCGACGTGGATCGTCTCGCCCCCCATTTGCGAGGGGCCGCGCCAGCGGATCTGCCAGCCCATGAGCCTCTCCAGCAGAGCGGCGCTGCGCTCGATTTCGGAAACGGTGATGTTGACGTGTTCGAGAAAGCCGGTGGCCATGCTGTGTCCTTTCGTGAAGCGGGTGACGCGCAGCTGCGGGGCGGGTGCGAATCGGTGAACTTGTGGAGCTTGCGATCTCAACCTAACTTGAGGTCAAGCTCTATTGCCGAAGGTGCCCCATGCCCGCCACCCGTCTCAGACCCACCGACCTCATCACCATCGGCGAGGTCGCACGCCGCACCGGGCTCAGCGTCTCGGCGATCCGCTTCTACGAGGAGCAGGGGCTGGTCGAGCCGCTGCGCACCGGCGGCAACCAGCGGCGCTTCCTGCGCTCCGACATCCGGCGGCTGAGTTTCATCCTGATCGCCCAGCGGCTCGGCCTGTCGCTGGCCGAGATTGCCGCCGCGCTCGCCAGCCTGCCGCATGGCCGCACGCCGACCGCGCGCGATTGGAAGGCGATCAGCGCCGCGATCCGCGCGCGGCTTGATGCCCGGATCGCCGAGCTAACCCGCACCCGCGACCGGCTCGACGGGTGCATCGGCTGCGGGTGTCTCAGCCTCAGCCATTGCGCGATCTGGAATCCTGACGATGCGCTGGGCGGAGATGGGCCGGGCGCGCGCAAGCTGCTGGGGTAACCGGATCAAGCCGTGATCCGCATCGACGAGCGGCGCGCGGCATCGATTAAATGCGGGTATTGCCCCACCGGGGCGGCTTTATCTCGCCGTGCAGGGCGTTAGGTTGGCCATCTATTGCAAGCGATTGCGACAAGGGGGTCACAGATATGCTCGAACTCGCCGGCGTCAGCCACACCTATCCCAACGGCACCCACGCGCTCGACGATGTGAACCTGTCGATCCCCAAGGGCATGTTCGGGCTGCTGGGGCCCAACGGCGCGGGCAAATCGACCCTGATGCGCACCATTGCGACCTTGCAGGCGCCCACGCATGGCGCGATCCGCTTTGGCGATATCGACGTGCTTGCCGAGCCCGACCGGCTGCGCCGCACGCTGGGCTATCTGCCGCAGGATTTCGGCGTCTATCCGCGCGTTTCGGCCTATCAGATGCTCGATCACATGGCGGTGCTGAAGGGCGTGAATAACGGCGCAGAGCGCAAGGCGATGGTCGAGCATCTGCTCAATCAGACCAACCTCTGGGCGGTGCGGAGCAAGGCCATTGCGGGCTTTTCGGGTGGGATGCGCCAGCGCTTCGGCATTGCGCAGGCGCTGATCGGCGATCCGCAGCTGATCATCGTCGACGAACCCACCGCCGGGCTCGACCCGGAAGAGCGCAACCGTTTCCTCAATCTGCTGGCCGGAATCGGCGAGAACGTGGTGGTGATTCTTTCGACCCACATCGTCGATGACGTTGCCGACCTGTGCCCGCGCATGGCCGTGCTGGCAGGCGGCAAGGTGCGGCTGGAGGGCGCGCCGCTCGACCTGATCGCCTCGACCAAGGGGCGCGTGTGGCAGCGCACCGTGCCGCACACGCAGCTGGCCGAGATGCAAGCGCAGTACGAGGTCATCTCCCACCGCTTCTTTGCGGGCGACATCGTGGTGCACGTCCTTGCCGACAACCCGCCCGATGGCTTCGCGCCGGTCAGCGGCGGGCTGGAGGATGTCTATTTCGCCACGCTTGCCCAAACCCGCCGCACGCCCGCTCCCGCAGCGCAAGCCGCGTAAGGGAGGGCACCGCTCATGCTGACCGCCCGCCTCGCGGCCTTCGAAATCCGCTATCAGCTGAAAAACCCGGTGTTCTGGGTTTCGGTGATGATCTTCGGCCTGATCGGCTTCGGCATGAGCGCGAGCGACAATGTCAGCTTCGGCACGCCGGGATCTGTGCACGAGAATTCGCCTTTCGCGATTACCTTCGCGCTGGGCATTCTGGCGCTGTTCTACCTCTTCGTGATCACCTCCTTCGTCGCCAACGCCGTGGTGCGTGACGATGTGACCGGGTTCGGCCCGATGATCCGCGCGACCCCGGTGGGGCGCACGCAGTTCCTCGCCGGGCGTTTCCTCGGCGGGCTGGCGATAGCGCTGATCGGCTTTGCCGCCGTGCCGCTGGGCATTGCGCTGGGCGCAGCGATGCCCTGGGTCGATCCCGAGACGCTGGGGCCGGGGGGCTTTGCCGCCTATGCCTGGCCGTTTCTGGTGATCGCGGTGCCCAACATCATTCTGTCCTCGGCGCTGCTGTTCAGCTTGGTGACCATCACCCGGTCGATGCTGGCGAGCTATCTCGGGGTGCTGGTGCTGGTGATGGGATACCTCGTCATCAGTGTGATCGTCGGGGCTGACCCGGCCAATCAGGATGCCGTCGCCCGTTACGAGCCGCTGGGCATGGGCGCGATCGGCGAGGTTTCGCGCTACTGGACCGCAGCGGAGATGAACACGCGGCTGATCCCGCTCGAAGGCAATCTGCTGTTCAACCGGCTCTTCATTCTGGGGCTGTCGGCGGTATTCCTGGGCCTCGCCTGGGCGCGCTTCAGCATGACCGAACGCGCGCCGTCGCGCTGGCGCCAGCGGCGGCTGGCCAAGCAGGCCGCGCGCGCTGCGAAGGTCGAGATGGTGCAGCCCCGCACGCACGCCGCGCCCGTAACCCGCAGCTTCGGCTTCGGCCATGCCTGGGCGAGTTTCATGGCGCGCCTCAGGACCGAGATGATGCTGGTACTGAAAAGCCCGGGCCTCATCGTGCTGCTGCTGCTGGCGCTCGCCTTCATCGCGCTCAACCTTGCCTTTGCGCAGACGATCTTCGGCACGCCGTCCTATCCGCTCACCGCCAATGTCATCGAATCGGTGCTGCTCAACATGTTCCTGCCGAGCCTGATCGTCGCGGTCTTCTATGGCGGCGAGCTGGTGTGGCGCGAGCGCGACGTGAAGATCGGCGAGATCGTCGATGCCACGCCCGTCCCGGCCTGGGCGATGTTCGTGCCCAAGATCCTCGCGATCTTTCTGGTGCTCATCACCATGTCGCTGGCCGGGATGCTGACCGGGGTCGCCTACCAGCTGATCAAGGGCGCGCCGAGCATCGATGTCGGGCTTTACCTCACCGCCTATGTCGTGCCGCAGAGCATCGACCTGCTGCTGGTCGCGGTGCTGGCGGTGTTCTTTCAGGTGCTGAGCCCCAACAAGTATGTCGGCTGGGGGCTGTTTCTGGTGTGGTTCCTGGCGCGCATCTTCCTGTCGAACCTCGGCTACACCAACATGCTCTACAGCTACGGGGGCACGCCGGCCGAGCCGCTGAGCGACATGAACGGCACCGGCGAATTCTGGAAGGGTGGGGCGATTGCGCGGGCCTATTGGGCGAGCTTCGGCGTGCTGCTGCTCGTGCTGGCACACTTGGCCTGGCCCAAGGGAACGGTTGTCGCGGTGCTGCCGCGCCTCAAGGGCATGACGCGGTGGATCACTCCGGTCTCGGGCGGGATTGCGGCGGCGGCGCTGGCGGGGATGATCGGCACTGGGGTGGTGATCCACCAGAACATCAAGGTGCTGAACTCCTACGAAACCTCCGACGAGGCCGAGGCGCGCGCGGCGGAGTTTGAGCGCAAATATCTGAAATACGAAAGTCTGCCGCGCCCGGTGGTGACCGATGTGGCTTTCGATGTCGCGATCTATCCCGATGAGCGGCGCATGACCGTGACCGGTCACTACGCCCTGCGCAACGACAGCGGCGGCCCGATCGCGGAGGTGCACATCCGGCAGGGCGACGACGAGGCGGTGTTCGAAACGCTCGCGATCGGCGGCGCGAAGCTCGCCAGCCACGACACGCGCCACGCCTATCGCATCTACCGTTTCGACACCCCGCTCGCGCCGGGAGCGACGACGCGGCTCGATTTCACCTCGCAGATCTGGCGGCGCGGCTTTGCCAACAGCGGGGCGGCGACCGATATCGTCGACAACGGCACCTTCGTGAACAATTTCACCTTCGCACCGCTGATCGGGATGGACCGAGGCAGCCTCTTGCAGGATCGCACCGCGCGCCGCCGTCAGGGTTTGCCCGATGAGCTACGGATGCCACGGCTCGAAGACCTGTCCGCACAGGGCCGCAACTATATTGGCGCGGACTGGGTCAATTCGCGCATCACGATCTCGACCAGCGCCGATCAGGTTCCGATCGCGCCGGGCAACAAGCTGTCCGACGAGGTCAAGGGCGACCGCCGCGTGGCGGTGTTCCAGAGCCCGGCGCCGATCCTCAACTTCTTCTCGGTGCAATCAGCGCGCTATGCCGTGGCCGAGGAGCAGGCTGGCGACGTTCTCCTGAGCGTCTATCACGATCCGCGCCACGCCTGGAACGTGCCGGCAATGCTGAAAGCGATGAAGACCAGCCTCGGCTATTACGAGCGCGCTTTCGGCCCCTACCAGTTCGGCTATGCGCGGATCATCGAGTTCCCCGGCTATTCGAGCTTCGCGCAAGCGTTCGCGGGCACCATGCCCTATTCCGAAAGCATCGGCTTTGCCGCCGACGTGCGCGATCCCGAGGTGATCGACTATGTCACCTTCGTCACCGCGCACGAGGTGGGCCACCAGTACTGGGCGCACCAGATCGTGGGCGGTGACATGCAGGGCTCGACCGTGCTGTCCGAAACGCTCGCGGAATATTCGGCGCTGATGGTGATGAAAGAGCTTTATGGCGAGGACAAGATCCGCCGTTTCCTCAAGTTCGAGCTCGATCGCTATCTGGCCGGGCGCAAGGGCGATGTGCTGGGCGAGCAACCGCTGATGCGGGTCGAGGGCCAGCAGCACATCCACTACAACAAGGGCGGAATGGCGATGTATCTGCTCCAGCACCGGCTGGGCGAGGACGCCGTGAACCGGGCGCTGGCGCGGCTGATCGCGGCTTACAAGTTCAAGCCTGCGCCCTATCCCCGCAGCCTCGACCTGATCGCCGAACTGCGAAAGGAAGCCAGAACGCCGGAGGATCAGGCGTTGATCACCGACCTGTTCGAGAAGATCACCATTTACGATCTGAAGGCCAGGGAAGCGGTGACCACGCAGCTGCCCGATCGCACCTACCGCACCCGCATCACCATCGAAGCGGGCAAGTTCACCGCCGATGCCAAGGGCAACGAGACCCCGGCGAAGCTGGCCGAGAATATCGAAGTCGGCGTTTTCACCGAAAGGCCCGGCAGCGGCGTATTCGACCGTGCCAAGGTGCTGTCGATGAAGCGCTATCCGGTGCGCGGCGGCAAGCAGGTGATCGAGGTGGTGACCAAGGGCGCGCGGCCGACTTTTGCCGGGGTCGATCCCTACAACTTCTACATCGACCGGGATTCGGACGACAATGTCGTGCCGGTGACCTGAGCGGGTGCCCTTAGCTTTCCGGCCCCAGTTCTGGGTCGAGATCGCGGGGGCGCGCGAAGTGGACAAGCTCGGCGCAGTAGCGCTTCAGCTCGCTCCAGTGCGCGATGTCGCATTCGAGCACGGCATAGGCGGCGGTCGGGAATTTCACGACGGCTTCCTTGAACAGCGCGTTCTCCTTGCCCGGCGCGACCAGTTCGAGCAGCACGTCCTGCAGGCCGGGATTGTGGCCGGAGATGAGGATCGTCTTCGCCTCCTCGTCTCCGCTGCCCGCAAGGGATTCGATCGTCTCGACGATGGTGTCGAAGCTGGCGAGGTAGAGCCGCTCGTCATAGATCGGGGTGACATCGGGCAGTGCACTTTCGAGCGTCAGCTTGACCCGCATGGCGGGGCTGGCCAGCACCTTGTCCCACTTCACCCCGTGTTTGCGGATATGCTCTCCGATCGCGGCTGCGCCCTTGCGCCCGCGCGCGTTGAGCCCGCGGTCGAAATCGCGCTGGCTGGTATCGTCCCAGTCCGACTTGGCATGGCGCAGGAGACCCAGAATCTTCATCGCTGCAAGGCTCCTCCCGCGTGCTCGCTCGGCTGCTGCACAACACCAGCGGCGAGGCGTTGTAAAGCCTCATCGAGCGTCAGTCTCAGCACCGGGGTGCCTTTGGGAAAGGCGCTGAGCAGACGGGTGGGGAAAGCGGGGGAGAGCACGATGAAGTGCCCCGCATCGTCCTTCGAACGGATCAGCCGCCCAAAGGCCTGCGCCAGCCGCGCGCGAATGATGCGGTCGTCATAGGCAGAGCCGCCGCCAGCGAGCCTTCTCGCCTTGTGCAGGATGTCGGGGCGCGGCCAGGGCACCTGCTCCATTACCACGCAGCGCAGCGAATGGCCGGGCACGTCCACCCCGTCGCGCAGTGCATCCGTGCCGATCAGGCTGGCGCGCGGATCGTCGCGGAAGATGTCGACCAGCGTGCCGGTGTCGATCGGATCGACGTGCTGGGCATAGACCGGCAGGCCGGCGCGCGCCAGCCGGTCGGCGATGCGGCCATGCACCGCGCGCAGGCGGCGGATCGCGGTGAACAGGCCGAGCACGCCGCCGCCCGATGCTTCGATGATCCGCGCATAGGCTCCGGCCAGCGCAGGCAGATCGCCCTTGGCGATGTCGGTGACGATCAGCACCTCGGCGCGGCTCGCGTAATCGAAGGGGCTTTCGGCAGCGGAGAGCAGCGGCTGCACCTCGACATGGGCCGCGCCCGAGCGGGCGATGGCGCTCGTCCATTTCTCGTCGGGCGCGTCGGTATCTGCACTGCGGTCGGTCAGCGTGGCGCTGGTCAGCAGCACGCCGTGCGCAGGTTCCAGCACCACGCGCGCGAAGGGCTTCATCGGATCGAGCCAGCGGCGGTGGATCGCGATGTCAAACTCGCGCGCGTCGGAGCGGTCGACCGCGAGCCAGTCGACGAATTCGGGGTCGGCCGGCCCGCCCAGCCGGTCGAGCAGGGCCTCCCATGCGGCGATGAGGTCGATCCGCCACGCCAGCGCGAAACGCGCGCCTTCGATCCGCGCGCGGCCCTGTGCGTCGAGCCAGTCGGGTGGTTCGGAGAGGATTGCTTCCAGCCTGCCGCCCAGCCGGATCAGCGGCACGCGGATGCTGGCGAGGGCTTCGCTGGCCGTACCTGCCGCCTCGATAACCTCGCCGGGAAGGCCTGCGGCCTCGGTCTCGATCCCGTAGCCCGCCTCCTGCCCGCCGCTTTCGTCGCGGGCATAGGTGGCGGTGCGCACTGCTGCGAGCAGGGCTTCGATGGGGCCGAAGGGGCTGTTCTCGGCAAGGCGCTGAAGCCAGCCGTCCGAGGGGAGCAATTGCCCCGCCTTGCACGCTGCCGCGATGGCTTCCGCGCCGGCATCGTCATAGCTGGCAAGGTCGGCGAGCCTTGCGGCAAGGCCCCTGCGGCGACCGCGCGCCTCGCGTTCGGGGCCGATGATCCAGCGCCTCAGTTCGATGGTCTCCTGCCCGGAGAGCGTCGCGGCAAAGGTCGAATCGGCGGCATCGAAGACATGGTGGCCTTCGTCGAAGATCAGGCGTGTGGGGCGCTGGCTGGGGTCGCGCGCCCGCGCCGCGTTGACCATGACGAGAGCATGGTTGGCGATCACCAGATCGGCCTGCGCGCTGTCCCGCGCGGCGCGCTCGATGAAGCATTTGCGGTAATGCGGGCACCCGGCATAGATGCATTCGCCGCGCTGGTCGGTGAGTGCGGCGATCCCGCGCTTCCTGAATAGCGTGCCGAGCCAGCCGGGCAGGTCTCCGCCGATCATGTCGCCGTCGCGGGTATAGGCCCCCCAGCGTGCGACCAATTGCGCAAGGATCGCCGGACGGCCCGCAAAGCCGCCTTGCAGCGCGTCCTCGAGATTGAGCAGGCAGAGGTAGTTTTCGCGGCCCTTCCTCACCACCACCGGCGGGGAGCCGTCGGCGCGCCTGGCAGGCCATGCCCGGCGGCTTTCGGCGCGCAGTTGGCGTTGCAGGTTCTTGGTGAAGGTCGAGACCCACACCGTGCCGCCGCTGAGGCCTGCCCAGACCGAGGCCGGGGCGAGGTAGCCCAGCGTCTTGCCGATGCCCGTGCCCGCCTGCGCCAGCGCCAGATGCGGACGGCCGGGGGCGGAGCGCGGCGCGAAGATGCGGGCGACGTCCTGCGCATAGACGCGCTGGCCCTCGCGGCTCTCGGCCCCCTCGCCGGTGAGGCGGGCGAGCTGCGCCTGCACCGCCTCCGCGCCCATTTCGACCTGCCGCGGGGCAGGGCGCTCGCCGGTCTCCTCCCATTCGGGCAGCTTCGCGAACAGCCAGCGTTCGGCGCGCTCGGGCTTGGCGATGTGGGGCTTCAGGACCTGCGCCCAAGGCCAGCGCAGCCGTTCGAGCGATTGCAGCGCGCTCCACGCGCCCTCGCGCTCGGGCCAGGCGGGATCGCGGCACACCGCCGCCAATGCGCCCGCCGCCTGCTGGAGCAGCGCGGGCACAGCCGCATCGCTCGCCGGCACCGGCAGCCCCAGCGCCTCGGCAAGGCCCCGCGGGGTCGGCACGCAGAACCGCGCCGGGTGAACGAAGGCGAAAGCCTCAAGCAGGTCGAGCCCCGAGAGGTCGGGATAGCCCAAGCGGCTCGCCACCAGCGGGGCGTTGATCAGCAGCACCGGGGTGTCGGCGGCGGCCATGATCGCGTCGCCCTTGGACACCGCGGTGGTGCTGCCATCGGCCGCGCACAGCCAGTGCCCGCCGTGGCTGGCATGGAGCGCGGTCAGGGGGAGAGGGTCGGGGAGGGGGACGGGAGGGCTCACTGCCGCCAAGATGGGCGAGACCCTGCGAGATGTAAACGCTGCCGAGACCGCTTATGCGGAACCCTCGGCGCGGTTCAGGCGACCGCCTTCAACACCTGCAGGCCGCCTTCGCTGATCGCCGCGACAACGCGGTCCCGGCCGTCGGCCTTGGCGCAATAGACCGCCTGATCGGCTCGGTGGATCGCCGCCTTCACCTCGGCCCCCGGCGCCCGCCGGTGGAAGCCGACACTGGCCGTCACGCGCGTTTCAGCCAGAGACCCTTCGAAGGTGAGGGCCGACACCGCCTCACGCACCGCCAAAGCCAGCGCCGAGGTGCCCGGCGCATAGTCGTGCCCGACAAGCGCTACGAATTCCTCCCCGCCGGTGCGGCACACCTCGCCGAACGGGCCGAGCAGTGTCGCCAGCCGCGCGCCGACCCGCTGGAGCACCACGTCTCCGGCATCATGTCCGAACAGGTCGTTGACCTTCTTGAAATGGTCAAGATCGATCACGATCACCGCGCCGATCTGCCCGCCGCCCGCCTCCTCGTCGTCGGCAATCAGCCGGTCGAGCCGCCGCCGGTTGCCGAGCCTGGTCAGCGGGTCGATCTCGGTTTCCTCGATCCGGCTGCGCAGCATGTCATGGCCGATCGACATCATCAGCACGATGCCGACCAGCATCCCGGTCACCGCGCTGGTGATGTGGAACACCAGCGCGAGGCCCGAGTAGAATTCGCGCAGCGCCTCGGTCGACTGGCCGACGGGGTTGATCAGCGCGACCACGGCGCGTGCCGCATAGGCAAGGCAGGCGCTGGCGGTGATGACTAAGGCGATGCGGTCGATCGTCGAGGCGCGGCGGAACGACCACATCACCGGCAGCGCCGAGAGGATGATCGCAGCCCCGATCGCCTGCACCGCGACCGCGCGCAGCCAGTATTCGGGCGCCCAGGGCACATAGGGCATGACCAGCAGGCTGCCTACCATGGAAATCGCGAGGGCCGCCGCACCCGCCCGCTTGCCGTGGCGCGACAGGAAGGCCTGGATCATTGCCAGCAGCGCGACGTAATGGGTGGTGATCGACAGCCACGGCCACCAGTCGACCTGGCTGTGGTCGCGGTAACCGTCGATGGTGATCGAGATGCAGGCGATCATGAAGCCGAGCGAGGCCCAGCGCGCGGCCGGAAGCCGCCGGTCGGACAGCGCGATCAGCCCCAGCGACAGCGAGAAGATCGCATACATCGCCGGAATCAGGATGAAGAAGGTGGTGCCCGCTGACATGCTCCAGCCCCATAAGGCGAGAGAATTGACATTGCGCTAAGGCGCACCCGCCTGACTAGCAACCGTTACAACTGCTTAATCTTCCGAGGCTACTGTCACGACCACGGCAAGAGAAAGGGACAGGTCGTGACGTTCGGACGCAAGGGAATTGGCGCTGGTCAGGTTGCCTCCTCGGCTAGACGCCCGTCAGCGGCAATTGATCCGCAAGCGGCCGAGATTGCGGCCCGGCGCGAGGCCTTCCTCGCCGCCGAACGCGCGCGCCGGTCCGATAGCGCTGCGGGCGATGACCCGCTCGGACACCTGCGCAACGATGCCCGGCCCGCAACCCGCCGCACCGGATCGGTGGAGGAAAGCTGGAACCCGGTGTCGGACGATGTCCAGCGCACCGCCCGATCAGGTGGCGGCGGCGCAAGAGCAAACCGGCAGAACTTCATGTGGGGCGATCCGGAGAGCCGCAATCTGGCCGTCGCCTACCTGCTGTGGTTCGTGATCGGTCAAGCCTCGATGCACCGCTTCTATTGCGGGCAAAAGGAAAGCGCCTGGATGCAGGTGGGGCTGTTCATCGGCAGTCTGGTGGTGCTGTTTATCTTCCCGCCGCTGGGCATGATCGGTCTGGTGGTCTGGTTCATCTGGTTGGTCGCCGACCTGTTCCTGATTCCGGGCATGCTGCGACGCTTCAAGGCCGAGCATCAGTCCGGTTACGAACGAATCTTTGCCTGAGATCGCTCGGCGCTGAACCCGGCCGATAGCGGCAAAGGCGGGTGCGCCTTGCGGTTTCGCGTGTGACATCGCCAGCCATTGTCCCTTGCAAGCCGCCCGCGCTTGCGCGATGGCCGCGCACATTATGACGATCACGCAAGACGCCCTCATCGCCGCTGCACAGAACTCCAAGGCCTGGCCGTTTCAGGAGGCGCAGCGCCTTGCCAAGCGCCTGCCGCAGGGCAAGCCCGGCGGCGTGCTGTTCGAGACCGGCTATGGCCCCTCGGGCCTGCCGCATATCGGCACCTTTCAGGAGGTGCTGCGCACCACGCTGGTGCGGCGCGCCTACGAGACGCTGACCGGTCAGCGGACCCGGCTGGTGGCTTTCAGCGACGACATGGATGGCCTGCGCAAGGTGCCCGACAATGTGCCCAACAAGGCGCTGCTCGAAGCCAACCTCGGCAAGCCGCTGTCGCGCATTCCCGATCCTTTCGAGAAGTTCGAAAGCTTCGCCGCGCACAACAATGCGATGCTGCGCGATTTTCTGGATCGTTTCGGGTTCGAATACGAGTTCGTCAGCTCGTCGGATTGCTACAATTCGGGCCGCTTCGACGATGCGCTGCGCGGCGTGCTGACGAATTTTCAGGCGATCCTCGACATCATGCTGCCGACGCTGGGTGAGGAGCGGCGCAAGACCTATTCGCCCGTCATGCCGGTCAGCCCGAGCACGGGCGCGGTGCTACAGGTGCCGGTCGAGGTGGTGGACGCCGCCGGCGGCATCATCCGCTTCACCGACGTGGACGGCACCATCGTCGAACAGTCAGCCTTGGGCGGCATGGCCAAGTGCCAGTGGAAGGTCGACTGGGCGATGCGCTGGGTGGCGCTGGGGGTCGATTACGAGATGTATGGCAAGGACCTCACCGACAGCGGCATCCAGTCGGGCAAGATCGCCCAGGTGCTCGGCGGTCACAAGCCCGAGGGGCTGATCTACGAGCTGTTCCTCGACGCCAAGGGCGAGAAGATCTCCAAGTCCAAGGGCAACGGCCTCTCGATCGAGGAATGGCTGCAATATGGCAGCCCCGAAAGCCTCGGCCATTATATCTTCGCCAATCCCAAGAGCGCCAAGCAATTGCACGCCGGGGTGATCCCCAAGGCGGTGGACGATTACTGGCAGTTCCGTAGCAGCATCCCCGAGCAGGAAATCGACAAGCGGCTCGGCAATCCAGTGTGGCACCTGCTGCGCGCCAATCAGCGCCACGAAGGGGCCGATGTGCCGGGGCAGGGCGACACGCTGCCGGTGCCCTTCAGCCTGCTGCTGAACCTGGTGGGCGTGCTCGGCGCAGGCGCGACGCGCGAGGCGGTGTGGTCGTATCTCGGCAACTATGTCGAAGACGCCGATCCGGCGGCGCACCCGGCGCTCGATGCGCTGGTGGATAAGGCGCTCGCCTATAACCGGGATTTTGTCGCGCCCACGCTGGTGAAGCGCGCGCCTGTCGGCGGCGAAGTAGGGGCGCTGCAGGCACTCGACGCCGCGCTCGACGCCGCCGATCCTGCGACCAGTGCCGAGGACTTGCAGACCATCGTCTACGAGATCGGCAAGATCGAGGAGTTCGGGTTCGAAAGCCTGCGCGACTGGTTCAAGGCGCTCTACGAAACGCTGCTGGGGAGCGAGCAGGGCCCGCGCATGGGCAGCTTCATCGCGCTTTACGGCATCGCGCCGACCCGCCAACTGATCGCCGAAGCGCTCGCCAAGGCGTGAACCGCCCGCCTACCGCCACTGGCGGGTGCGATACCACTTGGTGATGATGTATTTCACCCCCGCCACCACCGGCGTTCCCGCATGGAGCGTCGCCGGGTTGGGGCGGCCGTCGGGCAGGGCATTGTTCCACAGCAGGAGCGCGCCCGGCTGCGGCTCGATCTGGATGCCGAGCTGGGTGAAGGCGGTGGCGCCGCCTGCTTCGACCGGGTTGAGATAGGCCATCGCGGTCCAGCTCCTCTGCCCGCCGCGCGCTTCTTCCTGCGGCCAGTAGCTTTCGGAGGTGTAGAACCAGTCGTTGTGCGCCTTGAACTGCTGGCCGGGCTGGTAGCGTTGGCCCTGCACCGGCTCGCCGATGATCGCTTCGACCCCCAGCAGCGCGTCGATCCGCGCCGAGATCGAGGCGACGAAGCTGTCCTGCGGATCGAGATCGCCCGAATAGGACGTGCGAAAACCACTGGCATAGTCGATCTCGTGCAGCGCCGATGGCCGCGCAACCGCATCGATCATCGCGCACAGGCGGGCGCATTCTCCATCGGTCAGAAAGCCGCCGACCGCGAACAGCTCGACCGGATCGACCGGCACCCGGTAGACCGCCGGATCAGCCGCCAGCCTCTCCCGCACCGCCGCGCCGAGGCGGGCGAGGGCGGCCTGATCGGGCACGGTCTCGGGGCTGGGCGCAGCGGCAGTCATCGCGCGCCAGACTAGCAAGCGCGCGCGCCCCGGCCAAGTCGATGCGCGCGCCTGCGCTGGCACGAAAAAGCCCCGCCGGATCGCTCCGACGGGGCTTTCGCTTGGGTTCCGGTGAAGACCTACCAGAAAAAGTTCTCGATCACATCAACCACTTCGCCGGTGTAGATATCGACCAGCAGCACATCGTCATAATACCTAACCCACTGATAGGGACCATAGGCCGGCGGCAGGCGATAGGCCCAGGGGTCGTTGATGAAGAAGCGCGGCTGGAAGAATAGGCTGTCGAGGAAGAAGCCGATGTTCACCCGGTTGTAGCGGTGGGAACGATACGGGGCGTAATAGGGCCCGATATTGAAGACCACGCGGTTGCTGCGGCGGTAATCGAACCAGTTGTAGTTGCGCCCGCTGCGCCAGCCGCGATCCCAGCGCCGGAAATCGCGCCGGTCCCAGCCGGGACGGCCATTCCAGTTCCAGCGCCAGTCGTCACGCCGCCAGCCACGACGGTCATCCCGCCAGTCGCGCCGGTCATCCCGCCAGTCGCGCCGGTCCTCCCGGTAGTCACGCCGGGCCTCGCGCACATCGCGGCGGATGTCGCGAATCTGGCCGGTGAAACCGCCCCTGCGGTCGCCGCGATCCTCGATGCGGTCGGCCCTGCGGTCGCCACGATCCTCGATCCGGTCGGCCCTGCGGTCGCCGCGATCCTCGATCCGGTCGGCGCGAAAATCGGTGCGGCGTTCGACGCGGTCGGCGGCGCGATCGCGGCCGCGCAGGTCGAGCCGGTCGGCACGCACATCGCCGCGACGTTCGACCCGGTCAGCCCGGACCTCGCTGCGACGGTCGACGCGGTCGGCACGCACTTCGCTGCGGCGATCGACGCGCTCGGCCCGGTCGCGGCGCGGCTGCGCTGCGCTTTCGGCAGCGGCCACC
>FWWL01000746.1_pt1 | contig 86688 bp, 66 predicted proteins | sample 2228331 | NCBI WGS metagenome assembly FWWL01 (sample SAMEA103939775, study PRJEB20133) | metagenome | reverse complement strand
CGACCGGAACAATTTCTTGCATGCACTGGTCTGACCGTTGATGAGTTTGACATTCTGTTGGACTCGTTTTCACGCGCTTGGGACGAATATTGTAAGAAAAACTATGTCAATTCGGGAGGAGGAAAGCCAAAACTGCCAAGAGTGGTTGATACATTGTTTTTATCCTTTTCTATTACTAGCCACCCGACACTTTTAAGATACGATTGACTAATCGGGCGGGGCGAGTAAAGTCATGGTAACCGATACTATAGTGCCAGGAGGTTACTATGAGCCCTAACCAGCGTCTCTATCAGCTGTGGTCCAAGGAAATGCGGGCCCGGCGGCCCACCGAACATACCAGTCGGTTACGCAGTTTTGTCTGGGTAGTAGTAGGGTTATTGTTAGCGCGTTCCGTGTATTTGAGCACAATTGGGCTGAAAATTCCGGGCGCAGCGACCCACAAAAGTAAAGAACGGCGGGTACAACGGCTCGTCGACAACCCGGCGATTCGCGTGCGTCAGTGGTATGCGCCCTGGATTACCGTGGTGTTAGCCCGCATTGTGGCCCACAACTTACCCGTGCAGTTAATGGTCGATGGCAGCAAGGTCGGTTTCGGGCATCAGTTGCTCATGGTGGCGGTGGCGTATCGCCGGCGGGCGCTGCCCGTGGCCTGGACGTGGGTGAAAGGCAGCCGCGGGCATAGCAGGAGTTGGAAACAATGAGCCTTGTTAGACTACGTGCGCGGGCTGATCCCGGCCCAAGCCACCGTTTCCGTCGTGGGCGACAGCGAATTTGGTGCTGTGCCGGTCTTGCAATGGTTAGACCGCCAGGGCTGGTACTCTGTCTTGCGGCAAAAAGGCGGCACATTGGTGCGTTTGCCGCACACGACAGCATGGCAACGGTTCGAGCGTCTGATTCAACACCGCGGGCAACGAGTCTGGATCACCGGGGTCGTCTTTACGGAGCTGCACGCCTATCCCGTCACTGTGCTGGCGTGTTGGGAACAGGGCGAACCAGAGCCGTGGTTGCGCGTGACCAATTATCCTGAGCAGCGCAGCGCTTTACGCGCCTATCGTAAACGCATGTGGGTCGAAGAAATGTTCGGTGATTTTAAAGGACACGGCTTTGATTTGGAAAGCACCCAATTACATCATTTCTTGCGGCTGTCGCGGCTGACCCTGGCCGTAGCGTTATTATACCTCTGGTTAGTCGCGTATGGCGCCACCGTCATTAAGGCGGGGCGGCGCTATTTGGTCGATCGCAAAGAACGCCGCGATTTGAGCATTCTCCGCATTGGCTGGGACATGATAGAGCGGCATTTAACTAATCTGGAATCTTTCCGGTTCTGTTCATTACCCTATCTCTGAAAAAGTGTCAGGTGGCTAGTTTCTATTATAAAGTCTCCCCGATTAAATCGGCGATGGGGGCTATCTTCGGTATGATTCCGTCGCAGGTCTGCACATGGATTCATGTCTTGATTCCCGTTCTTAAAAGGGCGCTTGGCATTGAAATGTATCTTCCGGAGCGCAATCCGCGCAGATTAAGGGAAGCGCTTGAAGCGTGCGAATTGCACGATTTTCTCATCGATGGAACCGAACGCAAGCGCCAGCGGTCATGCAATCCGGAAGAGCAAAAACACTCCTACAGCGGCAAGAAAAAAGCGTATACGTAGAACAACATCGTTATTGTGAACGAGTACACACAAACTGTCGAGTACTTGCGTGCAACTCACGAAGGAACCTGGCATGATAAAGCCATTTGTGATACAGAGCAGTATGAATTTCCCGATCACGCAACACTCCAGAAGGATCGCGACTTTCAGGGCTATGAACCTGCGAACGTCATCACCTTTCAACCAAAAAAAGCCACGGAACGGCACGCTCTCAATCGGAGACAAATTACTAAACTGTGCGCTTTCGAGTGCAAGAATGGTCGTTGAACATGGTATTGCCGGCATTAAGCGATTCCGCATCGTTAAAGACATACTGAGAAACACATGCCCAGGATTTGAGGATATGGTGATGGAAATTGCGTGTGCTCTTCATAATTTTCGTCAAAAGCTTCGATCAACGTCTGAATGTATGAATATGTTCGATATGATAAAAACTTCCCGATAATGTCTATCGATAGTGGAGGGATCGAGATCCCACTTCGTCACCAGAAGCAGACTGAAAGGGATCGATAGTTCAGGGAGATCCTATGTCTGCCGATTGACCAGGAGATCGGTGGCTGCTGCAACGACGGCATCCACGATTAGTTTGTCGATCCATAGGCAGGCAAGCAGCGGACTTTCCAGAATGATAACGACCGCAAGGGCAACGGTAGCGCGCCAGTTCGTCTGCCAGACCAACTGAAAGGCAAATCGAATATTGTGAATGGTTGTCTTCAGCGCTCCGCACATCTTCGTGGACATCCCCTCTGTTCTATGGTACACTAACGTCGTCTACCAATAATTGGTTTCTGGTTCTCGGTAATTACGCCCCGGCCGCGCTGGCTGGGGCATTTTGTGGATGAACAAGATGATTCGACGGAACGATATTCGCAACATTGCAATCATTGCTCACGTTGACCACGGCAAAACAACGCTGGTCGACGGGTTGCTGCGTCAGGGACGCATTTTCCGCGACAATCAGCAGGTCGCCGAGCGTGTGCTGGACTCGAACGATCTCGAGCGCGAGCGCGGCATTACGATTATGGCGAAGAATACCGCTGTGACTTATCGCGGCGTCAAGATCAACATTGTCGATACGCCGGGGCACGCCGATTTTGGCGGCGAGGTCGAGCGGGTCATGAACATGGTCGATGGCGTGCTGCTGCTGGTCGATGCCGTCGACGGACCGATGCCGCAAACACGGTTCGTCCTGCGCAAAGCGCTGCAGGCCGGTCATCGCGCCATTGTCGTCGTCAACAAGATCGACCGTCCAAATGCGCGCCCCAACCATGTCGTCAACGAAACCTTTGACCTGTTCATCGAACTCGGCGCAACCGACGAGCAGGCTGAGTTTGCGACGATCTACACCAATGCGCTCAGAGGAGTCGCCGGTCGCTCGCCGCTCAAAATCCACGACTCGCTCGAACCGCTGTTCGATGCCATCCTCGATCAGATCCCCGGACCAGAGGTCGATCCGGATGGTCCTGCGCAGCTGCTGGTGACCAACACGGTCTATGACGACTACAAAGGCAAGATACTGATTGGACGACTGCGCCGCGGAAGGCTGCGCAAGGGTCAGGCAGTGGCGCACATTGCGCGCGACGGCAGCGTAATGCCGGCAAAGGTCAGCCAGCTTTTTGTCTTCAGTGGTCTGGAGCGCAACGAGGTCGAAGAGGTCACAGCCGGCGATATTATCGCAATTGCGGGGATTGGTGATGCGGGCATTGGTGACACCATTGCGGATGCCCAGTCGCCAGAAGCGCTCCCGCCGATCGCTGTCGAAGAGCCGACCGTCCGCATGACCTTTAGTGTCAACACCAGTCCTTTCGCCGGACGCGAGGGAACGCACGTCACCTCACGCAAACTGCGTGAGCGGCTCTACCAGGAACTCGAGCGCGATGTGGCGCTGCGCGTTGCCGATACCGACTCGCCCGACGCCTTCGTTGTCAGCGGACGCGGCGAACTCCACCTCACGATTCTCATCGAGACGATGCGCCGCGAGGGGTATGAGTTCCAGGTCTCGCGACCCGAGGTTATTTTCAAAGAGATCGATGGCGTCAAATACGAGCCGATCGAGCAGGTCGAATTAGAAGTCGGCGAACAGTACCAGGGCGCAGTCATCGAGTTGATGGGGCAGCGACGGGGACAGATGCGCGATATGAGCATCCGTGACGGTGGACTGGTGCATATGATCTTCCATGTGCCAACCCGCGGTCTGCTCGGCTTCCGCCAGACGTTCCTGACCGCAACGCGCGGCGAGGGGGTGATGCATTCGTTGTTCATCGGGTATGAACCTCTGGCAGGCGAGATCGTCACCCGCGCCAACGGTTCGCTGATAGCATCCGAGAGCGGCGTCGCCACTGCCTATGCCCTCAACCAGGTTCAGGAGCGCGGGACGCTCTTCATCACGCCCGGCACAGAAGTCTACGAAGGGATGATCGTCGGACAGCACATTCGCGAGCGCGATCTGGAGGTGAACGTCTGTCGCCGTAAGCATCTGACGAACATTCGCTCCTCCACTGCTGAGGAAGGCATCCGGCTCGAAACGCCGCGCATCCTGAGTCTCGACGACTCGATCGAGTATATCGGTGATGACGAACTGGTCGAGGTCACGCCAAAGAGCATTCGTCTGCGCAAGCGGCTGCTCACCCTCAACGAGCGCCAGCGTGATCAGAAGCGACGGGAGATTGGAATTACAAGATAGGAGGTTGTCCATGCGACATCTTGTTCACGTCATTCTGATGGTCTTGCTGTTCGCTGCGAGCGCTGCCTCTGTTTCCGCTGCTCCAACCGAGGAGGTAACGACGGCTGTTTTCTTTAGAGAAACGCAAAACTGGATTGCACCGCCGTTCTATCAATTCTGGAGCAGGAATGGCGGTCTGCCTATCTTCGGCTACCCACTGGCGCCAACCGATGTGATGACCAGTCCAGATGATGGAAACGTCTATGCCACTCAAATCTTCGAGCGTAACCGGCTGGAGTATCATCCTGAAAGCTCAGGACCGTATCGAGTGCAATTGGGTCGGCTAGGGGTTGAAGTATTGCAGAAGCAAGGTCGCAACTGGCAGGACTTCCCGAAGGGACAACCAAAGCGCGGATGTGACTTCTTCCCCGAAACCGGGCATACCCTCTGTGAACCATTCCGCAGTTACTGGCGACGCTACGGGTTAGATCTGGGGCTTCCTGGTGTGAGCCGCGCTGAGTCGATTGCACTCTTCGGACTGCCGATTTCCGAGCCGATGATGGAGACGAACGCTGATGGCGCGACGGTATTGACTCAGTGGTTCGAACGAGCACGCTTTGAATATCATCCCGACAATCCGCCACAGTATCGCGTTCTGCTTGGACTGCTCGGCAAGGAACTCTATGGACCCTATCGACCAGGATCGGCAAGCGTTCGCGGGAATGTTCAATTTCAACTGCCGGTGCAAGAACTGCGCCTCGAGCGTGCATCAATTGGAATACGGGGACCCTTCTATCCTGAAGGGCATCCATTGCACGGTGCGGTAGACGTATTCTTCGACTCGCGCAGAAATCCCGTCCTCGTTTCTGCAGAAGACTGGTTCAGCACGATCGTCGATATCCAGCCTGATAACTCGTTTGTCTTCAGCGATTTCATTCCTGCCCTGCCAGGAGCGACGATGCAACTGGCGCCGGGAGTCATCAGTGGCGTCTGCAACGATGGACAAAAACTCAACTCCTTCCCCTTCGGCGTAGCCCGGGAATTTTCGCTGGAAGGAGGACAGACGCTCGACGTCGGCGCATACACATTACCGCTCGTGTGCGGTGAATTCGGCGCCTAGAGCCGTGATACTCGATCATGCCCCGTTCACCTGCACATTCCTGGCGATGCGTCGGTGAACGGGGTAATGGATGCTTCTTGCTCAGCGTTCTATCTTCAACCGCTCGACCAGGTCGATATATCGCTGCATCGCTGCGTCCCTGGCGACGCCTTTGAGTTTTGCCCAGGCATCGTACTTTGCCTGTCCCACAAAGTCGAAGCCGCCGGGACGCTTGCCGCTGACATCACCAGCGGTCGCCTGTTTGTAGAGGGCGTAGAGCTGGAGCATCGTTTCGTTGTCAGGACGTTTCGCGAGGCGGGTGGCGGCTTCGGCGGCAGACTGGAACTTCGCTTCAAGGTCAGTGTTCATCATCATACTCCTGTCACAACTTCTCCATCTGCGGTACGATATGCATACGCCATGCGCGGCGTATTGAAGGCAAACCCGACCCGTCCGCGCGGATCGAGCAGGATGACCCCTCCCAGCCCGTTGACACGTTGTTCGAGCCGTTCAATTGCGGCACGCGCAGCATCTGCTGGTGCGTACCCCGCACTCAACAGGTCGATGGCGGTCTTCGCCAGCAGCACCTTGATGATCGACTCCCCCCAACCGGTCGATGAGCACCCGCCAGCGCGCGTATCGGCATACAGACCTGCGCCGATCAGTGGTGAGTCGCCGACTCTGCCGGGGAGTTTGAAGGGGGTGCCGCCGGTCGAGGTGGCAGCCGCCAGATGACCGTAGCGATCACACGCAACTGCACCAACCGTATCGCCTGGAAGAGAACGGCGAACAGCAGATTGCAGGGACGCAGTACACCGCGTTTCACAGCCGCTGCCGCCCCACACGATGCCACGCTGCCCGGCGACCTCTCCCGGTGGACGCTGGAAGGCGTCGGGGGTGCGAAACAGTTCCTGACGTCGCAGTTCTTCCCAGCGCGCGCGTTCACGCGGAACGATTAACGCTTCGTCGGTGCAGCGTTCGATACCGGCTTCATCAGCGAAGCGTTCGGCGCCAGGCCCAACCAGCAGCACAACCTCACTGTCAAGCACCCGACGCGCCAGCGCGATTGGGTTACGAACGCCGCGCACCGCTGCAACAGCGCCCGAGCGCAGCGTAGTCCCATCCATGATCGCAGCATCGAGTTCGACCAGGCCGTCCCGGTTGAGCACCGAACCGACTCCGGCGTCGAATGCGGGATCATCCTCCATAACGCGCACCGCCGCCTCGACGGCGTCGAGCGCCGTTGCGCCGCTGCTCAACGCCTCCCAGCCGACCGCCAGCGCGCGGCGACATCCGGCAAGATGCGGTTCGACCTCGCTATCGGGAATGTCCCATGCACCGCCATGGACAATCAGGGCAGGCAGCATCATTGTTCTCCTGGAAATGTCGAGAGGTGTGCGCTTCACCCTTTACGCGCTGAGCCGGGTGGAAGCGTTGTGCTCGACGACGCTTCGCTGGTTGCCTGAATGAGCTGGCGCAGATACACGAACGCCGAGAGCGCGAATGGCGCCATGGCAGCATAGAGCGCCGGACGTCCGCTCCGCGGACCATCGGCGAGGTAGAGCAACATCGCCAGCGTGAGCGCAAGGGTCGTTGCTTTGCCGGACGGATGCGCTGTTGCGATAACACGCCGGCGCCGATAGATCAGCAACCCGCCCAAAAGGATTGCCAGATCGCGTCCGACGATGAGCGCCGTCGCCCACCAGGGGAAACCACGCACCCGCGAGAGGGTCACAGCCGTTGCATCAATCATCAACTTATCGGCTACCGGGTCAAGCAGTTTGCCCAGCGGCGACACCTCATGCCTGCGACGGGCAACCGCCCCGTCGATCGCGTCGGTAAACATTGCAGCGCCAAGAATACCCAGCGCCCGCCAGCGCTGGTCGGGGCGCTGCATTGCATGCAGCGCCGCCGGCAGCATCAGCAGGCGCGCAAGGGTCAACAGATTGGCTGGATAAAGCACTTCACGCAGCCTGAACGCATGGCGTAAGCGTGCAGACATATCAGTACGACGGAGGCGGTCCGTACCCTGGCGGCGGACCGTAGTAGCCCGGCGCGGCATAGACCGGCTGCTGCGGCGGGAAGATGCGCTGCATCGCCTGCCCAATCGCATGGCCGATCATACACTGGGCGTAGAAAGCGGTAAACAATACGCCAATACCACACGCAATTGTGCCGAGAACGGCTATGATACCCGCAAGAATACTCACCACCACGAAGAGCAGGAACGTGCCAATATTGCTGCGCAGAACAGCGATCGCCTCACCAAATTTGAACGCCTCACCCAACGACCCGGTCGCCAGATAGCGCATCAGCGCCGCAATCGAAGCGAAACCGCATACAATCGCAGCAATAAGGATCAGCGGGATGAAACACAAACTGGCCAGACCGAGAATCGCCGCGCCTCCTTCCGACGACTCCGACACTCCCGCGGCAATAACCGTGAGCACGGCAAACATGGCGTAGAGTATAATCACCGGCAGCAGGTAGACGATCGAGATCACCACACCTATGAAGCCAAGTTTCAGAAATTCGCCAAATTCTCCCCATGCAGGCAGAGGGCGCGGATTGCCCCGCGCGACGTTCTGCGCCACACGGTAGGCATACCCCTGAATAGCGAATGTCCCGACGACTGGTATCAGCGCTACCAGACCGCCGATCAACACCTTCGAAATCCACTGCTCATCTTCGGTCACGAAACTGAGGGTCTTTCCGATCTCCATGTCTTCTCCTTTGCTACATCAACTCGCTGACTCGCGACAGACCGCGTTGTTCGAGTTCGCGTTCCGCTGCAACGTATATCTGAACCACGAGAAGGTGCGCATAGAGGAGTGCACTCAACGTCAGCCAGATCAGCAGCAGCACGACGACCAGGACTCCAGGAAAGGTCAGGTTGGCGACCAGGAACGTCAGACCGCCAAGCGCGACCGCTGGCAGGTAAGCAGGAAGCGACGCCAGACGCGCCCGGAAGTAGATTGCGCGCGCTCCAGGGCGCAATGCCTCGCGCAGAGAACGCATACTCATCGCATGCTCCGGTGCAGCGTCCTGCACATAGATCAGGCGACCAACCATCGATACGCTGCTCATAAAGATGAAGAGCAGATATATCAGCGCCACGCCGCCGATGATGCTCAGCGCCTGGCTGGCGAACGCCGGAGAATTCCCCAAAACCGCCGAGAATGCAACACAAAACGCGATAATCCCCACAACCATGAACGGCATGACATAGAACAGGAAGTCGATAATCCAGGCAAACATCCCCATCAACCAGCGCGTCGTCCAGTCGAACCACGGCGGAAGCGGCGTGGGATACCCCTTCCGCGAGTTGTCGATATATTCAATAACCCAGCCACCGGCGAACGGCGCACCAACGATCGACATGAATAACGCACCGCCGATCAGGATTTTGCGCCACCAGAGCGGATCGCTGTGCACAGTTCGAATGGCGGTTCGGAGATCCATGCAATCAAAGAGGGCTGAAAGACGAACGCAGCCACACCATCATGCTGCAAGATGCAGACGCAGTGCGTCGAGGGCCATGGTACCGGCGAAATCCCAGACATCCTCGCTCTGCATGTCAAAACGACGGCGCCACTCGTGAACTCCGCCATCGTGCGCGATCGCCACACAGATTGTCGCAAAGCCATCCGGCGCGATGACGCTCGATGGTTGCAATGCCAGCCCAATATCGGCGCGCCACTGATGACGCACTGCCAGAGCGCCGGTGCGCGCCAGGCTCTGCGCCGCATCATCGTCGGACGGGACATCCGCCGGGTGGATGATCACGCCGCGCAACGCAGCGCGCGCGTCTTTCTGGACGCTCAGCACACGATACAGCGGAGCTGAAACGACGCCTTCGTGCAGTGCAATCGTTTTGCCGCGCTCGCGCAGCAGACGAGCGACTGTCTGGTCGAGCCGCTCGTCGCCAAGCAGGTTCGCGCCAAGCCGCTCGCGAATCGTCGCCTCGACCGCTGCAATCATTGCCTCTGCTTCAGCACGGTTGTTTGCCCTTGCGCCGATGCGTAATTCGTACTGCGCCCGCTTGGCGGAAACCCCGAGCGTCGGGTTAGTCTGCGTCATCAGGTCGGATAGCATCTCGCCGATCACGCTTTCGCCAAGACCGACTGCATGCAAGGTACGCACCAGGATGACACTGGTTTCACCACGCTCATCACGGAGATACGGCAGAATGGCGTGTTCCCACAGGTAGCGCATCTCGGAGGGAACACCCGGCAGCACGACCACTGTGCCGCGCTCGTCTTCGACGATGAACGCGGGTGCAGTGCCTCGCGGGTTTTCCACAAGCCGCGCACCTTCGGGAGCGTATGCCTGACGCCGGTTGCTCTGCGGCATTGGGCGACCGAAGGCGCGAAAACGCGCTTCGATCTGTTCGAGAAGGTGCTGGTGAAAAACGAGAGGACGCTGGAGCGCACGCGCAACTGCTTCGCGCGTCACATCATCGGCGGTCGGACCGAGCCCGCCGGTGCAGATGACGAGATCGGCGCGGTCGAGCGCTTCACTGATTGCTGCAGCAATGCGCTCTTCATTATCGCCGACAACCGACTTGCGGAACAGGTTGATGCCGGTGGCGGCCAGTTGCTGCGCCAGGTAGGCGCTGTTCGTATCGATCGTCTCGCCGAGCAGCAACTCTGAGCCGATCGCCAGTATCTCAGCATTCATACAGCGCCCCTGGCGGATTGGACGGGTTGTGATCGGTGTGTGACATACCGGCAGCACGACGGCGGCGTACATCAGCCCACATATCCTGCTCGTATGCTTCCATCGCCTGCCGTCCCGCAGCAATTGCGCCGCGAATACGAGCAGCCAGCGCCTCGACGCTGCCGAAACGCGCCGTTCCAATCGCTACCGCTGCTGCGCCAATCGCCGCACCAACGGCAAAGCCGACTATAAAGCGTTTCATTGATGCTCCTTGTTATGCCTTTGCGTCGATCTCAGCCCGGGCGCGTGCAATAAACGCCGCAACCGGCAGTGCACCGAGGTCTTCGCCCGACCGGGTGCGCACAGCGACGGCGCCAGCGCTCTGCTCTCTGTCGCCGATTATAAGCATATACGGTATCTTCTGCAACTGCGCCTGACGTATTTTTGCCTGCATCCGATCTCTGCTCAGATCGACTTCGACCCGTAGTCCGGCTGCGGTCAGCTGTTGCCCGACTTCGGCGGCATAGGCGCCGTGCCGTTCGTCAGAGATTGGGATGATCACTGCCTGGACTGGCGCCAGCCACAGTGGGAATGCTCCCGCATAGTGCTCGATCAAGACCCCCAGGAAGCGCTCTGTGGTGCCGGTTACGGCACGGTGCAGAACAACCGGAGTTCGCGGCTGACCATCTTCGGCGATATATTCCAGACCGAGACGACGCGGCTGGATGAAATCCACCTGGATGGTCGATAGCTGCCACTCTCGTCCCAGCACATCGCGCGCCAGAAAATCGGCCTTCGGTCCGTAAATCGCTGCTTCTCCAGGCGCCTCTTCGTACTCGACCTGGTAGTGATCGAGCGCCGAACGCAGCGCGTTCTCCGCCAGATCCCACGCCTCATCATCTGCGATGTACTTCCCGCTTTCGCCGCGCAGCGAGAGACGCACCCGGTAATTGGTGAAACGGTACGTCTCGAGAACTTCACGGATAAGACGCAACGCCAGACCGAATTCTTCTTCGATCTGGTCGGGACGACAGAAAATATGGCAGTCGTCCTGGGTCAGTGCACGCACCCGCGTCAGACCGGTCAGTGTTCCACGCTCCTCATACCGGTACAGTGTCGCAAATTCAGCAAAGCGCAACGGCAGGTCGCGGTACGAATGAATACCCATCTCCCTGTAGAGCGTCATATGGCTGGGGCAGTTCATTGGCTTCAGCCGATAGATATGCTCTTCGTCCTCGACCATGGGCGGGAACATATTCTCGCGGTACGCCTCGTAGTGACCGGATTTTTTGTACAGAGTCTCCTTGACGATATGCCCGGTCCAGACATGCTGATACCCGTAGCGCGTCTGAACGTCGCGCACATACGACTCCATCAGATGCCGAAGCATCTCGCCCTTCGGCGTGAAGAGCGGCAGACCCGGACCGATGTCTTCCGAGAAATAGAACAGCCCCAGTTCCTTCCCAATCCGGCGATGATCGCGGCGCTTCGCCTCCTCGAGACGGTGCAGATAGGCATCGAGTTCCTCTTTGCTGTTCCACGCTGTGCCGTAGATGCGCTGGAGCATGGGACGTTTCGCGTCGCCGCGCCAGTAGGCGCCTGCCACACTCATCAACTTGAAGGCGTCTGGCGGTATCTGCCCGGTATGCTCGAGATGCGGACCGCGGCAGAGGTCCTCGAACGTGTCGTGTTTGTATGTCGAGATGACCGTGCTCGAACTCCCCTGTTCGCCATACTCATCCTGGCCATGGAGCAGACCGTCGATCAACTCCAGTTTGTACGGTTGATCGCGAAACAGCGCTCGCGCCTCATCAGGGTCAACGACGCGATACACAAAGGGATGCCTGCCGGCGATAATCCGGCGCATGCGCTTTTCGATGTCCTCCAGATCATCGGGGCTCAACGGTCGCGGCAGATCGAAATCGTAATAGAACCCATCCTCGATCGGCGGTCCGATCGCTATTTTTCCTTCTGGAAAAAGCTCGAGCACGGCCTGCGCCATGACATGCGCAGCAGAGTGCCGCAAACGATAGTAAGGGTCTGTTTCCGGTTTGACTGGCATAGACAACCTCGCGGTTCTTATGTGTCGGTCACAGTGACGATCAGTTCACCGGGCGCAATGCGCAGATCGGTGATCCGACGTCCCTGCTCTTCCAAAAGGTCGTTCACCTGCTGTTCGATCGGCGCCACCAGTTCGTCGAGTACAATCAGACGACCGAGCGGACCGTCGAGGCGCGGATCAAGAGCAATCACACGTCCATTCTGGAGCGCCACCCCCATGCGCGCGGTTCCGCTGAGACCGAAGGCGCGTATGTCAGCCTCCAGGCCGCCGCTGACGAGGCGAACAGTCGCCTGATCGAGCGGCGCCAGCAGGTCGGCGCGCGACAGAAGGAAGGTGTTGATTTCCTGCTCAGTAACCCGTACCTCGCCGGCAGGAAGCGCTGCCACCAGGGTCGGCAGGGCGCCGACGCCTGCTGAAGCGCTATCGACGGTGAGCTGCTGCACTGCCTGTTCGCCGATCATGCGACTGAGCGGCGGGCGCAGTACGAACAGGTAGACGGCAACCAGCGCAACGAATACCCAGATGAAGGCTGCCATCCATCCCAGACAGCTGATGCCACGGCGTGATCGCGGCGGTGTGCGTCGATGTCTCGGTGAGCGATACGACATTGCCTTACTCGAATAGAAAACCCTCCATCCCGCATGGGACGAAGGGTCGCTTCGTGGTTCCACCCATGTTCAGAATACGTTGCGCTGCCCATCGCAGCGTATTCCCTCATGTCTCGCGCTATCGGGCGAACCCGCACCTCCATACTTGTCTGCACGACGTTCAGGAGGCGGCTCAGAGGGGGTTTTCGCTACGCTTGCTGCCAGGCGCACTCACAGTCTCCGGTGCGCCTTCCCTGAAGGCCGGCACGCAGCTACTCGTCCTCGTCAACGCACCAACTACCACTTTTCAGGCATCGACTCTTATGCTACACGACGAGACGATGCGTGTCAAGCATTGATCACAGCATCACGGACGGCGAAGCGCATCCACCAGCGCCTGCGTCGCCGACGGCGGCGGCGGGGTCAACCGGCTGACGAGAACGATTGTCACCAGACAGGCGATCATCCCGAAGACTCCGGTTGCAGGACCGGAAATACCGAAGATGGTGGTGGCTGGACTCACCCAGCTGGTCACAATCGCCCCGGCAATCACAAGCATGCCGGCGAGCATGCCAGCGATCGCACCCTGGCGATTGGCGCGACGCCAGAAGATGCCGAGCGCCAGGATCGGGAACAGGGTGGCAGCAGCGATCGAGAACGCCCACGCCACAAGTTCGACGATGATGCCGAGCTGGCGCGTTGCCGTGAGTGCGGCGAGCAATGCAGCCAGGAACAGCGTCGCACGACCGATGGCGAGCAGCGTGCACGCCGCGGCGCGCCGATTCAGCGACTGATAGACATCCAGCGCCACCGACGAGGTAATGACGATCAATAATCCATCGGCAGTGCTCAGCGCCGCTGCCAGCCCGCCGGCGATCACCAGCGCCGCGACAGCGCCGGGCAACCCGACAATTTCAGGGGTCGAGAGCACAACCAGGTCAGGGCTGATTTTCAGTTCATGGTATTGAAGGATGCCGTCTGTTGACGCAGGCGTTACTGCACGACCGCTCAACTCATCGAGCTGGATGATGCCATCGCCATTTCTGTCGACAAACTCGAGCGCACCGCTTTCCCGCATAGCCGCCGCCCACGCCGGCAGTTCAGCGACCCTGCGGCCTTCGAGCGTGGTAAGATCAGTAATGCTCAACAGACCGGCATTTCCCCAGTTGACCGCCCATTGCGGCAACGAACGCACCGGCTGTCCCACGACATGCGCCAGAATTTCCCAGCGAGAGAATGCAGCGTATGCCGGAATCGTCAGGTAAACCAGCACAATGAACAGGATCGCCCAGCTCACGCTGCGCCTGGCGTGGATGACCGATGGCGTCGTGTAAAAGCGCACCAGAATATGCGGAAGCCCTGCAGTACCGCACATAAGACACGTCGCAAGCGCCAGGTACTGCCAGACCGACCAGTCATTGAACGGCTCGACATACGATCTGGCGATCCCCTGCGTCGCTTCCAGATCGGCAATCACATCGAACGCAGCGCCGTACATCACCTGCGGCAGCGCAATCCCCGTATCTTTGAGCGAGAGCAGCGCAGCCGGCGTCAGATAGGTCGCAACGATGATAACCGCCTGAACGACCTGCGTCCAGGTGACTGCTTTCATTCCTCCCAGATACGAACAGAAGAGCACGGCGCCGAGACCAATCGCCACGCCGAACAGATAGTTGACGCCCAGGAACCGCCCCATGATCAGTCCAATGCCCGACACCTGCGCCGTCAGGTAGGTGAACGAGACGATCACCGTAACAACTGCGGCTACCAGGCGCGCTGTGGTTGAGGCGTACCGCACGCCAATGAACTCGGGGATCGTATACTGACCAAATTTGCGCAGATAGGGCGCCAGGAGTAACGCCAGCAACACATATCCCCCAGTCCAGCCGATAATGTACGCCAGACCGTCATACCCCAGCATCCAGAGCGTGCCCGCAAGCGAAATGAACGTCGCGGCGCTCATCCAGTCTGCACTGATCGCGAGTCCATTGAAAAATGCCGGGATACGCCGGCCGGCTACGTAGTACTCGCCCAGGTCGCCGACGCGGCTGCGGACCCCAATCGCAGCATAGATGGCGACCGTCAGTGCAATCGCCCCCCAGCCGATCAGCGTGACCGGCAGAGAGAAGACGACATCGGCAACAACGATCAGTGCGCCGCCGCCAATCACCAGAGCGGCTGGCAGCAACGCATCTGCGACTGCCGGCATCGTTCCGACGACGCGACCGCCGAAACGACGATCACGCCGCGTCATCACCACCGTATAGAGCGCGGTCAGCGCCAGAAAAAGGAGCGGGGCGCCCTGCGCCGCAAGAAAGTACCCGAGCGGAAAGCCGGTCAAGATCTGGATCTGGCTCAGCGCAGGCGCAAAAAGAGCAGGAAGGAACGCACCTGCCGCCCACACGAGCAGCAAGACGCTGACCAGCCGCACATTCAACGACCAGTAAGCGGATTGTTCCGACGGCGACAGCGTGGCAGTCCGCTGCGTTTCGATGATGGTGACCGCCGGCAGATGATGGCGTTCGTTCTGACGACGCGGCGCGTGCGGCGGCATCAGTGCACGCTGCCGATCATCGTCACGGCGCTCGATTTGCGGAAACAGCAGCGTCAGCAACATCAGCGCAATGGCGATCATCGCCAGCCAAAACATGGCGCCAACCAGCAGACCCGTCCAGTTCAGGGCAGCCTCCTCATCGATACACCGGCGCCATCATGCATCTGCAACAGTAATGCGGACTGGCTGAAAGACGATCGCAGTCGGCAGGGTCACATGAAACGTCGCGCCTTTTCCGATGCCTTCGCTCTCAGCCCAGATTTCGCCGCCGCTGGCATACACCAGATGTCGGGCAATCGTCAGACCAATGCCGGTGCCGCCACTGTTGCGCGTGCGCGACTTATCCACCCGGTAGAAACGTTCGAAGATCAGCGGAAGATGCTCTGCTTCGATGCCAATCCCGGTATCGCGCACCGATATGCGCACATATTCGCCGAGCGGCGTCAGCGACACCTCGACCAGACCGCCAGCGGGCGTGTAGCGCAGTGCATTCGACAGCAGATTCACCATCACCTGCATGAGACGATCGGGATCGGCGTAGAGATCGAGGCACGGAACAGGCAAAAGAAGGCGCAGATCCACTTCGCACGCAGCGAATTGCGGTTGAAAGCGGGTGATCAACTCCTGCAACAGCGGGCAGACATTGAACACACGCGGCTGAACGTGCAGTTCACCCGCCTCTGCACGCGACAACAAACCGAGTTCCTCGGTCAGGCGGCGCAGGCGAGCCGCCTCGTGCAGGATCAGCGTGAACGTCTGCTCGTCCGGCGTGATGACGCCATCGAGCAACCCTTCCATATACCCTTCGATGGTAGTCAGCGGCGTTCGCAGTTCGTGCGCCACATCGGCGATCAACGCCAGACGACGCTGCTCGGTGCGATCGAGCGCTTCTGCCAGATGATTAATACTCTGGCTCAATTCAGCAAGTTCATCGTCCGAATGGATGAACATGCGGTCCCGATAATACCCCTGCGCCAGGCGGCGACTCACAGCGGTGAGATCCTGAAGCGGTTCGACGATTCGCCGCGACACGAACAGGCTGACAACCACAGCTGCCGCCAGGGCGCCGAAACTGGCCAGCAGCAGCGCCTGTTCGAGGATGGACTGGAACCGGCGCTGGATCACCGATTCGCCCGACAGCACCAGAACGCCATCATCCGCTTCCGACAAAGTCGCAATCGCAGCGCTCTCCGCAATGCTGCTGCGCACCAGGATCTGCGCCGCGCCAAGCAGCACCACGATCGCTATGACGATAATGATCGCGTGCGAAACGAAGAGTTTCCAGCGGAGTTGATGGAACCAGTGCATACGCAACACGCATGGGCGACCGGAGGTTGTCGCCCCGAACAATCGTATCAACCGGTAAACTTGTATCCGACGCCGCGCACCGTCTGGATCAGTGTCGGCTCCATCGGATCATCCTCAAGTTTTCGCCGCAGAAGACTGATATGGACATCAACCACCCGATCAACGCCATCGAAATCATGCCCCCAGACCCGTTCGAGCAGTTGCTCGCGCGTAAACACACGCCCCGGCATTGCAGCAAGCGTATAGAGCAGATCGAACTCACGCGCCGTCAACGTGACCGGTACGCCGCGACGCTGCACCTCTCGCCGCGCCACATCGATCTGGAGATCGCGAAAGGTCAACAGGGTGGACTCGGAAGGAAAGGCGACGCTCATCTGACGTCGTCGACGCAGGATCGCCTTGACCCGTGCAACCAGTTCGCGCGGACTGAAAGGTTTGGTCAGGTAGTCATCGGCGCCGACGGACAGACCTACGACTTTATCGACTTCTTCAGCGCGCGCAGTCAACATGAGGACATACGGACCGCCATCACCCTGCAGGCGCCGGCAGATTTCGAGACCGTCTATGCCTGGCAACAACAGATCGAGGATGACCAGATCAGGACGCAGAGTCTGAACGAGCGTCAGCGCCGACTCGCCATCGCGCGCGGTATGCACAATAAAGCCATCAGCCTTCAGATAGGCGACGACCAGATTGAGAATTGGCTCCTCATCCTCAACAACGAGGATTGTTGCGGCCATATCGATTACCTCACCGTAAGCGAAACCGGCGCGCGGATCATTGGGGCAGGAACGATACGCCTATTGTACCATGGTTGTGTATATGATGGAGTCGAATGACTGTCAATCCACAGGACATTCCGGGACGTCTCTCATGAAAGGGTTTCTTTCCCTTTATTTGAAAAGAGATACCGCTGTCGTAGCAGGGGGTGTGGAAGAGTGGAGAAAGTGGCGCGCAATCGTCCAGAACGCACAATATCCCCCAGGACAACCGGTGGAAGAAACTCCCCAATCCATCCAGAGCAGCATCGACCGTCGGGAGTGAGTTCACACTCCTTCACCATCAGGGCACACCCGATCCACTGACTTATCCACATAATCACCGGTTTATCCACAAAAACACGTGTGTTTTCCACAAAGACGACACGTCGTTTCCCGCGCGCTGAATGTGTGCGTCCTCCTGAGACCAGGAGGACGCATGTGGACGGGTATCGAAGAACCGGCGTGCCGGCCTGCTACTGTTTCTTGCCCTTGTTCTTTTCGTCATCGTCGATGTCCAGGGTGTTGATGAAATCGCGGAAAAGTGAGAGCCCTTCGTCGGTTGATGCATCAGGTTCCGGTTCATCGGCCTCGGTCGCGCCGGACAGGGTGCGCGATGCACTCTTCGGCTGTTCCTCGGCAGCGGTCTCCTCCTCGTCGAAGAGCACGCCGGCAGTCTCAAATACGTGGGTTTCGACGTAGATCGGCGCATCAGCGCGCACCGCGAGCGCAATCGCATCGCTTGGGCGGGCGTCGATCTCGATGGTATGACTGCCCTGCTCAACGACGATCCGCGCGTAGAATGTGCTATCCTGGATGTCGTTGATGACGATGTGGCTGATCGTCGAGCCCAGTTCGCTGAAGACTGATTTGAGCAGATCGTGCGTCATCGGACGCTGCGGCTCGTGCCCCTGCATGGCGAGCGCGATCGCGTCAGCTTCGAAGGAACCGATCCAGATCGGCAGATAGCGCCGACTCTCGGCTTCGCGCAGGACGACGACACGGTGCTGTGTCAGCAGACTCACGCGGATGCTGTCAACAGTTACACGGATCATCGATCGACCTTTCTGAGGATCGCTTGCGCGTTTGAGTGCAGCAAGCGTAAGGATGCCTGATAGTAGCGTTGACTTCCATACTAACACGGTGGGAGTTGGTACGTCAAGGCGGAATCAAAATCTGGTGATCATCCCCACAGCGCGTGGCAGGCGTTCGCGCAAAATCTTTCCTCATGCTACAATGAGACGGCGTCGGAGAGGCGCACGGCGTTTCGCGCGAAACAGCACTGCAATGTCAATAATCGGCGCTTCAGAACCGTATGTTCTTGCCCTTGCCAATCAAAAAGGCGGCGTCGGCAAGACGACGACGGCGGTCAACCTCGCAGATGAACTGGCGAGGCGCGGTCAGCAGGTGCTCCTGGTTGATTGCGATCCGCAGGGAAACGCGACGACCAGCCTGGGCATCCCCAAACGCGACCTGGTCTGTTCGACGTATGAGGCAATCGTAGGTGTCGCCGGTCTGGATCAGGCGATCCGGTCGACCGGCCGCGCCGGGCTGGATATTGTGCCGGCCAATGAACATCTGGCTGGCGCCATGGTCGAACTGGTCACCGCCGAACGGCGAGAATGGCGCCTCGCCGATGCACTTGGTCAGGTGGTCGGGTATGACTGGGTGCTGCTCGATTGCCCTCCCTCCCTTGGATTACTGACACTGAATGCGCTTTGCGCAGCGCGCGGCGTCGTCATTCCGCTTCAGTGCGAGTACCTGGCGCTCGAAGGGCTGGCGCAGCTGAAAGGGACGATTGATCGTATCCGCGACCATCTGAACCCGCGCCTGACGATTGTCGGGGTTGTGATGACCATGTTCGACGGTCGAACCAATCTGGCGCAGCAGGTCGTCGAAGAGGTGCGTCGTTACTTTCCGCAACGCATCTTCAACACCCTGATCCCGCGCAGTGTGCGCATTAGCGAAGCTCCCAGCCATGGGCAGACCATTGCAGAGTACGATCCGTCGAGTCGCGGTGCGCTTGCGTATGCCGCGCTCGCCGATGAGATGCTGCGTCGTATTGATCGACAGGCGGTTGTGCGATGAAACGTCCTCGTGGGCTTGGCAGTGGTCTTGCTGCGTTGATCCCCGCTGATGCGGAACGGGCTGTGGTGCGCGAGGCGTCGGTCGACAGCATCGACGCCAATCCGTATCAACCACGCACCGGTTTTGATGAATCTGCCCTCGATGAACTGGCGGCGTCCATTCGTGAGCACGGGATCATTCAGCCGCTGATCGTCACCGAACGGGACGATGGTCGCTATGAGTTGATCGCCGGTGAACGTCGCCTGCGCGCTGCCCGCCGTGCGGGTCTCGAGCGCGTGCCGGTCATCGTTCGCGAAAGTACGCACCAGCAGGCGCTCGAACTGGCGTTGATCGAGAACATCCAGCGTGCCGATCTCAACGCCCTCGAAGAGGCGCGCGCCTACCAGACGCTGAAGGATGAGTTCGGTTTGAGTGATGAGGCGATTGCACAACGGGTCGGGCGAAGCCGCGAAGCTGTGTCCAACACGCGCCGCCTCCTGGGACTTGCGCCGGTCGCTCAACAGGCGCTCCTCGCCGGACGCATCAGCGCCGGTCACGGACGCGCGCTGCTCAAACTCGCCGATGATGCGGCGCAGGAAGCGACCGTGGCGGCCATTATTGATCACGATCTGAATGTGCGCGAGGTGGAACGCCTCACCGACCATGCACGGACGACCGGCGACATTCATGGCGCGCTTGCGGCTGTGCGCCCGCATCTGCCGCAAGCGACGCCAGTCAAACGTCAGCGCGCCTCCCGGTCATCCGACCTGTCGCCGGACGACCAGAGCATCCGCCGCGAACTCGAGCGTCTGCTCGGTACGCCGGTGAGTCTGGCGCGTACTGAACGTGAACTCAGAGTTACCATCGTGTTTCATACTGAAGAGAAGGTACAGGAGTTCTTTGACCGTCTCTCAATGAACAGATAGCGCCAGTCGATCATTCGAGAACGGTCGATCATGCTCTTCTGAAAGCATGCAGGCGGCGGAGGTCGGGTTGATGTTCACAAAACGATACAATAAGCACATCCGTCGATGGACGGCCGATCTGGCAGCGCGAACGCTTGGCTGGACCGGCATCCACCCATCGGCGCTAACGGTTCTGAATCTGCTGTTGACAATGGCAAGCGTCTGGTGGCTGGCATCTGGGCAATTTTTCGTCGGCGGATTGGTCGTCGCGTTCGCCAGTCTGTTCGATGTGCTCGACGGCGCGCTGGCGCGCGCCACGAATCAGGTCAGTCGATTTGGTTCGTTCCTCGACTCCACCCTCGACCGCTATGCGGATATGTTGATCCTCCTTGGATTGCTGATCTACTTCGAACGTCTGTCGCCTCACGCCGGCGAAACATTCCTCATCTTCGCCGCCGCTATCGGTTCGCTGCTGACCAGTTATATCCGCGCTCGCGCTGAAGGATGCGGTTTCGATGGCAAGGCGGGGTTGCTCGAGCGTCCTGAACGAATCGCCTTGATCGTCCTCGGGTTACTGACCGGCTGGGTCACGCTGATGCTCTGGTGTCTGGCTGTTCTGAGCAACATCACTGCGATCCAGCGCTTTGTCCACGTGTGGCTGCAGAGTCGCGCCGAGCCTGTCGCCAAACGTCCGCTCCCTGCCGTGGAACGTGGAAAGTAACCGAGCACAGGACGCTATGCCGGGACGGAATATGGTACAATTTTGTCGCCTGTTCCTTCAGGTGCGACGCATACGCCGTCACGTGCATGTTGCTTGAACTCAACATCAGCGATTTCGCGATTATCGAGCGCCTTAATCTGCGCTTCTGCAATGGGTTCAATGTCCTTACCGGCGAAACCGGCGCCGGTAAGTCGATCATTATCGATGCGCTGGGGACGCTGCGCGGCGACCGTACTGATCCGTCGTTCGTGCGGTCCGGCTGTGAACGCGCCCGAATCGAGGGGGTGTTCAGCATCACCGACCGTCCCGACCTCCTGCCACTCCTCGATGAGTATGGTCTGCGCGATGATGACGATCAGGTGATCCTGTCGCGTGAAATCATCCGCGAAAGCGGGCGGAGCGTGGCGCGCGTCAACGGTCGCGCGGTCAGCAGCGCCGTGCTGCGCGATATTGGTAGCCGCCTGGTCGATATTCATGGTCAGCACGAGGGACAGTCGCTCTTCAACAGTCGCACCCACAGCGAGATGCTCGACCGTTTTGGCGGTCTGATCCCGTTGCGTGAGCAGGTTGCAGCACAGGTTGCGGCGTTGCGCCACGTGCGCGATGAACTCGAGATGCTGCGCAGTGCTGCTGCGCGCCGTGCTGAACGCATTCAGGAGCTGACTTTCCTCCTGGAGGATGTCCGCGCTGCACGCCTGCGTCCGGGCGAGGAAGATGAACTGCTGCGCGAACGCGCCCTGCTCCAGAACGGCGCGCGTATTACCGAACTGGTTGCAACAGCGTATGCGCTGCTCTACACCGGCGATGAAAGCGGGCGGCGCGCCGCCCGGTCGGCGGTTGAACTCCTTGGCGCAATCAGCGACACGCTCGCCGAACTGGCGCGTCTCGACCCGGCGCTCCACCAGGCTGCCGAACAGGCTGCCGACCTTCTCTACAATGTGGAGGACATCGCGACGCGCGTGCGCACCTATCGCGATGCGATGGAGTTCGACCCGTCGCGGCTCGATGCTATCGAGGACCGTCTGACACTGATCCGCGATATGCAGCGAAAGTATCGTGGGAGTATCGAACAGATTCTTGAACGGGCAGCGTCTGCCGAGGCGGAGATCGAACGCCTGACCCGCAGCGCTGAGCATCTGGCTGACCTCGAAGCAGAAGAACAACGCCTGCTCGAGGAGATTGGCCGTCTTGCAGGGGAGCTGTCTCAACGTCGTCGGGAAGCGGGTGACCGCCTGGCGCGTGTTGTGGAACAGGCGGCGCGCGATCTGGCGCTGCCGCACGTGCGCTTTGCGGTGCATATCGAACAAACCGAAGACGCGAACGGCATTCCGCTCGTGGTCGATGGCGTCGAAAAACGCCTGGCGTTCGATCGAACCGGTATTGACACCATCGAATTCCTGCTGTCGCCGAACCCCGGCGAGCCGCTCAAACCACTGGCGCGGATCGCGTCGGGCGGTGAAAGTGCGCGCCTCCTGCTGGCGCTGAAATCGATCCTTTCGCGCGTCGATGATATTCCAACCCTGGTGTTCGACGAGATCGACGTCGGTGTTGGCGGTCGCGCCGGTCAGGTGGTGGGTGAAAAACTCTGGAGCATCAGCGATTGCCATCAGGTCGTCTGTATCACACATCTGCCGCAGGTTGCCGCATTTGCCGATGCGCACTATGTGATTACGAAAGTCGTCGGCGATGGGCGCACGCGCACAGTGGTCGAGCAGCTCGATGATGCGCAGCGACCGCACGAGATTGCTGCTATGCTCGACGGTACGCCGGTAAGTGAACATAGTCTTCGCAGCGCGATCGATATGCTTGAAAGGGCGCGCGCATATAAGCAGCAAAGCGAACGCGCCCCGATCGCCTGACCCGCAGTGGTCTGGCGTTTGTGGATGCACTGAAGCCGTTCCATCTGGCATCACTGTGGTTTGCTGCAGGAGGATCTGGTGATCTCGCGAACGTCTCTTTCGATCTGGTGCGAACGTGTTATCGAGGGCGGCTGGCTGATCGCCCTGCTTTTGATACCGACATATTTCAATCTGCTATCGGCGCGTCACTTCGAGCCGGATAAAGCGACCACGCTGCGTTCGATCGTGATAATTATGCTGGCTGCAGCACTGATTGATAGGCTCGAACGCTTTGCGAATCGTCGCAGCACTGGCGAAGGCGCTCCAGCTGCTCCCTGGTGGCGGCGTGTGGTTGCAGCGCCGCTTGCCCTGCCGACGATCATCTATGCAGCTGTCTTTCTGCTGGCAACGGCAGTATCGATTGCGCCGGCGGTCAGTTTCTGGGGTTCCTACCAGCGCCTGCAGGGAACCTTTACCAACCTGTCGTATATCGGTCTTGGGGCGCTGATTGCGCTCTACCTGCGCCGCCGCGAACAACTCGACCGGCTGGTGACGATCATGATCCTCGCCAGTCTGATCGCCGCGTGCTACGGTCTCATTCAGCACGTGCAGCTCGATCCGCTTCCCTGGCGTGGTGATGTGATCACGCGCGTCGCTTCCACAATGGGGAATTCGATCTTCGTGGCAGCCTACATGATTATGGTGCTGCCCTACGCGCTCTACCGCGGGATCGTCGCGGTGCACGAAGCGCGGAGCGCCGCTGTTGCTCCTTCCCGACCGTCGCTCGATCTGGGATGGGGAGCAGCCTATGCCTTGCTGGCGCTGTCTGCACTGGTGCTGGTCTTTGCTGCCATGATGTTTGGCGCTGTGGTACGCGCTGCCGATCTGCGCTACTGGTGGGTCTATCCGGGTGCGCTGGTCGTTGCCGGCGGGTTGTTCCTGCTGATCGCACTGGCGCCGCATCGCGCCGAACGCCTGACGTTCAGTACACTGATCCCTGGTCTGTTGCTCCTTGGCTATGTTGTGCTTCTCGGCATTTCATATACGCTGGGGCAGGGGCCTGACCAGCGTGTGATTCCGCTCGAAGGGCGCCCTGGGGTTGAATGGCCCCTCTGGCTGGGTGGAGCAGTCGTGCTCATGGCGCTCGGATATGCCCTGGTGATCCTGCTTCCCCGGCGCACTGAAGGCGCCTCGCGTCTCAGTCTTGTTCTTGAGTCGATTGGCGCCTTCACGATTGTGGCATTGCTTCTCGCGGCGACGTTCTTCACCCAGAGTCGCGGACCATGGCTGGGAGGCTTTGCCGGTCTGTTCGTGTTCTTCACATTGCTCCTTGTGCTGGCGCTCCGTCGGGCGCGCCAGCATAACCCGGCGCGTGCGCGGCTCTGGCAGCGATTGCTCATCGGTGAGGTCGTGCTTGCCGTAGCGCTGGCGGGGTTTCTGGCAGCATTCAATCTTTCCGACGCGCCGTTCTTCCAGCAACTGCGCGAGGTTCCCTACATTGGTCGGATGGGGCGTCTCCTCGAAGTCGAGACCGGTACCGGCCGCGTTCGCTGGTTGATCTGGTTTGGTGATGATAAAGCCGGCGGCGCAGCCGGGCTCATCCGGTCTGATCCAGTTCGAATGATTGTCGGCTGGGGACCCGAAACCATGTTCGTCGCCTACAATCCCTTCTACCCGCCATCGCTGACCAGCCTCGAAGCGCGAACGGCATCGCCGGACCGATCACACCAGGCGTACTTCGATGAAATCATCAACAAGGGCATCCTCGGTCTCATCAGTTACCTGTTTCTCCTGTTCAGTTTCTTCGGTCTGGCGTGGCATCTGGCTGCCAGAACGGCAGACTGGGGTCTGCAGGTGCTGGTCACTGCCGCAATTGCGGCGGTCACAGCGCACGTGGTCGAGGGGCTGACCGGTATTCCCATCGTATCGACCCTTATGCTCCAGTGGGTGTCGTTTGCGGTTGTCGTGGCGACTGGCAGGATCGCGGGAATGTACGACCAACCGGTTACACCGCAACCGGCGCCTGCCCCGGCGTCAGCGCTGGCGGAGCAGGCAGCGCCGGCACGCCAGCGCGGGAAACGCAGGACGCAGGCGGTTAAGCGTGGATCGTCCTCTGCGAGACCGGCAGCGTCCCGCGCGCGCTCCGAGGGGCGCGCTGCCGCTATGGCGGTCTACACCGTCATTCTCGTTGTTGCTCTGCTCGGCGTCTGGACCTTCAATGTGGATAGTGTCCTGGCGGACATGCGGTTGCAACAGGCGCAGGGGTACATCGATGATCCCCGCGGCAGGCTCGACCAACAGATCGTCGGCGCCGCATATCTGCTGGACGCGATTCGGATGGAGCCGGGGCAGGATTTCTATTACCTGACGCTTGGTCGTTCCCTCATGACAATGGTTTCGTTGCGCGCCGATGAAGCGCGTCGTTCTGGCGCACCACTGGGCGAGGTCGATCCGGATGCCAGTGTCGCAACGCTGCTGCAGCTCGAAAATGCGGCGATGCTGCAGGCGTTCGTGCTGCAGCGCACGCCGATGGAATTGATGAGTTATGCGCAGGCTGTTCTGCTGCGAGCTCAACAACTGGCGCCGCTCAACAAAGACCACGCCGCTAACCTGGCGCGCATGTACAACTTCTGGTACCAGAACTTGAGCAGTGGACAGGACCACAACGCTCTGGAGCAGTCAATCATCTGGTATGAGCGTGCTCACGCAATTGCGCCGCAAGATGTGGCCATTCTGAACGAGTATGCCAGCGCAATCGCGCGATCCGGCGATTATGATCGGGCGCTGGCGTTGCTTGAGCAATCACGTCGCCTCGACCCGCTCTATAACGATACGCTGATCCGCATGGGTGATGTGTTACGGGTGCAGGGAAGGTACGCCGAAGCGGTCGATCAGTATCTCGCGTTGCTGGAACGGGATCCATATGCGCTCGACGGTCAGATAGCAACCATTGCAACTGCACTGTCGTCCGATCCTATTCAGGTCATACGCCTGCGCGACAAATATATGGCAGTGGAAGCGTCTCGAACGAACGACCCGCAGATCGCATCGATCATCGGTCTGCTGTCAGTACGGGCAGGCGATCTTGAGACCGCCGCGAATGCATTTGCCGAAGCGGTGCGATTGCAACCGGACAATCTGGAAGCGCGCCAGAACTATACCATTGTGTTAAGTGATCTGTTGCGGTATGATCAGGCGGCGCAGCAGGCGCAGGAACTGCTGGCGCTGGCATCGCAGCGCCAGGAGACGACCGACCAGCAGCGCGCTGCGATCGAGGCGTTGCTCGGCTATCTCCGGCAGCGCGCCGGCGGCGGATGATGACCCCGGTTGTGCAATGTGTGAATACGTGCCGATTGTTCTTTTCGCTGCATTGATCTTGTGGAGCAGAATGTGCCTGCCCTGTTGCCGATCTTTCTCAATGTCCTGGCGCCGGTTTTTTTGCTCGTGTCGTTCGGTTATGTCGCCGGTCCCCGGCTCAATCTCGAATCGCGCACGCTGACCCGCTTTTCCTATTTCATCCTGATCCCGGCTTTTACGTTCGATGTCATGAGTAGCGCGCGCATTGGTGCGACGCTCGCAGGGCAGATGGTGGCATACACGGTCATCGTTCACCTGGGATGCGCTGGCGTCGGGTATGTCGTTGCAACGCTGCTGCGCCGCTCACCCAAAATGGTAGCCGCGTATATGCTCATCGCCATCTTCGGCAATGTCGGTAATTTTGGCATTCCAATCATTCAATTCCGTTTTCCTGATAGTGATCGGGCGCTGGTTGCGGGGACGGTCTACTTTCTGGCGATTTCCAGCATCGCCTTTGTGGTTGGCGTCGCTGCCGCAAACTGGCATCGCGGCAGCGCCTGGCGCGCTGCGCTGGCTGTGGTCAAGACGCCTGCGCTCATCGCGGTTCCGCCCGCATTGCTGGTCAACAGTCTGCAGATCGAACTGCCGCCGCTTCTGGCGCGTTCGATCAGTCTGCTCGCCGCCGGGATGATCCCGACCATGCTGGTGGCGCTGGGAGTGCAACTGGCAGGCGCAGGCATGCCGCGCGTGACGTTCGATACGGTTCTGGCAGCTGCTGTCCGCCTGATCGCAGGACCGGCGCTGGCACTCATGCTGGCGCCGCTCTTCGGTCTCGACGGTATCGAGCGCGCGGTTGGCGTGTTGCAGGCCGCAATGCCGGCTGCCGTCCTGGCATCGATCATCGCAGTCGAAAATGATCTGCTGCCGGAGTTTGTCATCACAACGGTCCTGTTTTCCACACTCCTCAGCATCGTGACACTGACCGTCGTGCTCGCGATTGTGTAGTGCGGGCATGGCGCCCGCACGCATCCAGATACCGCCTGCATTCCCGGAAAGGCGCATGGGCACAGGTTTGAACAGGTACGTGCGTGCTGGTTTGTTGCTCTCGCCTTGTGCTGATCCCAGAATCCTATATAATACATATTGTCTGTCGCAGCAGCGCGCCGCAATGACGGCGGCTCGCTCTGCGCAATTTTTTGCGATATCTATGCGGTAAGCGAACACTGCCATGAGTACGCCCGATAGTCAGCAACCGTCTGAAATGGCGAAAGCCTACGAAGCGCGGCATGTCGAGCAGCGCCTCTATGAGTGGTGGGAGCGCAGCGGCTTTTTCACGCCTCCCGATACCTCTGATCGTCCGCCGTTCGTTGTGTCGATGCCTCCGCCGAACGTGACCGGCGAACTCCACATGGGGCACGCGATGTTCGTTACGATCGAGGATGTGATGGTGCGCTGGCATCGGATGCTTGGTGAACCGACCCTCTGGCTGCCCGGCACCGATCACGCCGGCATCGCCACGCAACTGCAGGTCGAACGATTGCTCCAGAGCGAAGGGACGAGCCGCCAGCAGATCGGACGCGAAGCGTTCCTTCGTCGTACCTGGGAGTGGAAGGAAAAGTATGGCGGCGAGATCACTCGCCAGCTTCGTCACCTTGGCGCATCGTGCGACTGGAGCCGTGAGCGCTTCACGCTCGACCCGATGCTCTCGCGCGCAGTGCGCGCTGCCTTCAAGCGCCTGTATGACGATGGGTTGATCTACCGCGGCTATCGCCTGGTCAACTGGTCGCCCAATTTGCAAACGGCGGTGAGCGATCTGGAAGTCGAGTACGAAGAGCGCGACGTGCACATGTATCACGTGCGCTATCCAATCGTCAGTGATGGATGGCGTCCTGGTGTTTGGGGAAGTGGTCGATGGGCTGCTGGCGCCACAGAGTTTATCACTGTCGCAACAACCCGTCCCGAAACGATCATGGGTGACACGGCGGTGGCGGTGAATCCAAATGATCCACGCTATCAACATCTGATTGGGCGCATGGTTGTGTTGCCGGCAATCGGTCGCCTGATACCGATCATCGCCGATGACTACGCTGACCCGGAGTTTGGCACCGGCGCCGTGAAAATCACGCCGGCGCACGACCCGAACGACTATCTTGTGGCTCAGCGCCATCATTTGCCGATGATCAACATCATGAACGCCGATGCGACCCTTAATGCCGAAGCCGGTCCATATGCCGGGCTGGAGCGCTTCGAGGCGCGGCGGCGCTTGATCGACGACCTGGAGCGTGAAGGGTTGCTCGTCGAGGCGCGTCCTCACCGCATGTCGGTGGGTATCAGTCAGCGCGGCGGCGAAGTCGTCGAGCCGCTCCTCAGCGAGCAGTGGTTCGTGCGCGCCGGGCCGCTCGCCGATCTGGCGCTTGCCGCAGTGCGCGAAGGACGCACCCGCATCGTGCCGGAACGCTTCGAGAAAGTGTTCTTCCACTGGCTCGAAAACATTCAGGACTGGTGCATCAGCCGGCAACTCTGGTGGGGGCATCGCATTCCGGTCTGGTATACGCCCGATGGCCAGATGATCGTTCCGGGTCCTGACGATCCCGATCCGCAGGGCGAAGGGCTGGTGCAGGACCCCGATGTGCTCGATACCTGGTTCTCCAGCGCCCTGTGGCCCTTCTCGACGCTCGGCTGGCCCGATGACACGCCGGATATGCGGCGCTTCTACCCCACCAGCGTGATGGAGACAGGGTACGACATTCTGTTCTTCTGGGTGGCGCGCATGATGATGATGGGGTGCTACCTGACGGGCAAAACGCCGTTCCATACGGTGTACCTCCATGGTCTGGTGCGCGACAAAGACGGGCGTAAGATGTCGAAGACCTACGGCAATGTGGTGAACCCGCTGGACGTGATCGACCAGTATGGCGCGGATGCGCTGCGCTTCACGCTGGCAACCAGCAGTTCACCCGGGCAGGATCTGAACCTTAACCCGGAGCGCATTGAGGCGGCGCGCAATTTTGCCAACAAATTGTGGAATATCACCCGGTTCGTGCTGTCGAAACTGGACGATACGGCAGATCGGACATTCGACCTTCAACCCGCAACACTCGCCGACCGCTGGATCCTGTCGCGCTACCATCGTCTGGCTGCCGATGTCGATCGTCTGATGCGTGCGTACAATTTTGGCGAAGCAGGGCGCAGCATCCAGGAATTCCTCTGGAGTGAATTCGCCGACTGGTATGTCGAGGTCGCCAAGGTGCAGTTCGATCAGGAGCCGCTCAGGGCATCGACGCGCGCCGTGCTCTATACGGTGCTGGAAGGTGCACTGCGCCTCTTGCATCCGTTCATGCCATTCGTCACCGAAGAAGCGTGGCAGTATCTGGTGCGCGACCGGCGGTCTGATGACACGCCTGTGTCGATCATGATCGCGTCGTATCCACAACCGGACACAGGCCGGATCGACGAGAACATCGAGCGTGATTGGGCGCTTGTTCAGGCGTTGATCACTGGCATCCGCAATATCCGCACCGAGTATAAAGTCGAACCGGCGCGTCTGATCGCCGCCACGATTGTGGCAGGCGCACAGACGGCGCTGATCGACGCGCAACGGTCGATCATTGCGCGTCTGGCGCGCCTCGACCCTGATCGATTGATGGTCGCAGAGTCGCTCGATCAGCGGCCATCGCAGGCCGCCACCCTCGTGATCGGATCGGTCGAAGCATATGTGCCGCTCGCCGGCATGATCGATCTGGAAGCTGAGCGCGCGCGCCTGCTCAAGGAACTTGAAGCGGCGCAGGCTGAAGCGGCGCGACGCGAAGCGCGGCTGACCACCCCTGGTTTCGTTGACAAGGCGCCTGCGGCTGTGGTGCAACGCGAACGTGATGGCCTGGCAGCTGTTCGCGAAACAATTGCCCGCCTGCAGGATCGCCTGGCGCAGCAAGGATTGCATCCATGACAGCGTCTACCTTCCTGATCACCGGCGGCGCCGGTTTTCTGGGCATTAATTTGATTCGCTACCTTCTGGCGCGCGGGCATTCGGTCGTCTCACTCGATATTGCCGATTTCAACTATCCCGAACGGAGTCGGGTCAAAGCGACCAAGGGCGATATCCGGGATCGTTCGAGCGTTGATCGGGCAATGGAGGGGGTGCAGATCGTCGTGCACGCAGCGGCGGCGTTGCCTTTGTACAAAAAGGAGGATATCTTCTCCACCGATCTCGATGGCACGCGCAATGTGCTGCAATCGGCCTTCGAACACGGCGTCGAGCGGGTCATCCATATTTCTTCGACTGCTGTTTACGGTATTCCCGATCACCACCCGCTGTATGAGGACGATCCGCTCCACGGGGTCGGTCCCTACGGCGAAGCAAAGGTGAAAGCCGAGCAGATCTGCCTGGAATACCGCGCCAGAGGAATGTGCGTGCCGATCATTCGCCCAAAGTCGTTCGTCGGTCCAGAGCGCCTTGGTGTGTTCGCGCTGCTCTACGATTGGGCAAAGGATGGGAAGAATTTCCCCATGATCGGCAGCGGCAATAATCGTTACCAGTTACTCGATGTCGAGGATCTGTGCGAGGCGATCTATCTGTGTGCGACGCTCGATCGGGAGCGGGTGAATGATACCTTCAACATTGGCGCCAAAGAGTTTACGACGATGCGCGAGGATTATCAGGCGGTGCTGGACGCCGCCGGTTTTGGCAAGAAGATCATTCCCTTCCCGGCAGCGCCGGTGATCTGGACGCTGCGCCTGCTGGAGGCGCTCCGTCTCTCGCCGCTCTACAAGTGGGTATACGAAACCGCCGCCACCGACTCGTTCGTGTCAATCGAAAAAGCCGAACGCATGCTCGGCTTTACACCGAAGTACTCGAATAAAGAGGCGCTCGTTCGTAACTATCGCTGGTATATTGAACACCTGCAGGAGTTCGAGGGCGCTTCTGGGGTCTCGCACCGCGTTCCGTGGAAGCAGGGCGTGCTGCGGCTGGCAAAAATCCTCTTCTGAATCGCCTCTGGAAATATGTGGTATAGTAGCGAGGCGAACGTCTGAAGAACAGCGGAGTTGTGCGCTTGATACGTCACCCTGGTGTGCGTCGTCGTTTTGTTCTCACGCTATTGGGCGTGGTGGCGCTGACAGGAATGATCGTCATCGCCCGTCTTGGTTTCGAATGGAAACGGGCGCTCGACGATGTGGACGCAATGATTGTGACGCCTGTCGTCCTTGCGCCGACCTCTGAACCAATACTCAGCGCTCCGGTCCCGGTCGATGCGCCGGTAAGCGCTCTACCCGCACCGCCAACCGTTGCCCCAACGAGTGCGCCAGAGAACGATGATCCGGTCAATATCCTGCTGCTCGGCGCCGACGCGCGCGTCGGCGAGGAGATCAGTCGCACCGATGCGATTATTCTGCTCCATATCAACCCACGCACCGGTCGTATCAGCATGCTGTCGTTCCCGCGCGATCTGATGGTCGATACGCCAGGGTTCGGGCGACGGAAAATCAACTCGGTCTACCTGATCGGCGAGACCCGTCTCGGAAAGGGGTATGGCGCGGCTCTGCTGAAGCAAACCGTCTCCGATCTGGTCGGCGTTCCGGTGCACCATTTTGCGCTGATCAATTTCGAGGGGTTCCGCAGGGTGATCGACCTGGTTGGCGGCATCTCGATCGATGTGCCCAAAGTGATCGATGATCCGCGCTATCCGGTGGATGCGTTCCCTGGCGATGTGCGCACCATGCGGGTGCGTTTCGAGCCGGGGCGACAGTGGATGGATGGTGAACGCGCCTTGATTTATGCGCGCACACGCCACGCCGATAGCGACTTCGGGCGGAATCAGCGTCAGCAGCAGGTGCTGCTCGCGCTGGTCGAACGGGTGCGTGAACGAGGGCTGCTCTCGCAGATCAATAAGATCGACGATTACACCAGCGCCCTGCGCGACTATATACGCACCGATGTGCCGCGCAGCGAGATGATCCGCCTGGCGCGCGCGGCAACTCGCATGGACCTCGATAACATTCAACGCTTTGCGATCGACTCGAAGATGATTATCACGCTGGGCAATCCCGATTCCTTTGCCGCCGATCCTGAAGCAGTGCGCGAGATCGTTGATCGCATGATCGCTGGCGGCGTCCCCACGCCATAGGAAGCAGAATATGTCCGGCGCTTCAGGTGCGGTCGTCCGCCGCGTCGCAATCGCCGCTCTCCTGATTGCGACTGGCAATATTGCCAGTCGCCTGATCGGCGTTGTGCGCGAGGCGGTTATTGCCGGTCTCTTCGGGCGCGGCGCTGATGTCGCCGCCTTTACTGCTGCCTCCGCCGTTCCTACGATTGTCTACGATCTGCTGGTCAATGGTGCGATCAGCGCTGCGCTCGTGCCGGTGTTCAGCGCCTATGCCGAGGAAGACGAAGCGATCTTCTGGCGCGTCGCTGCAACGGTCATCAATCTGGCGCTGGGTTCGATTGCGCTGGTGGTCGGGTTCCTCATCTGGCAGGCGCCAGTCGTGGTAACGGTGCTGGCAGGCGGGTTCGAACCCGAACTGCGTGAACAGACCATCGTGATGACCCGCCTGTTGCTGCCGTCGGTCTTCTTTATGGGACTGTCGGGGCTGATCACTGCGCTGCTCTATGCGCGTCAGCGGTTTTTGTTACCCGCGTTTACAACCAGCGTCTTCAATCTGGGAATTATCACCGGCGCCGTTCTGCTGCAATCGTGGCTCGGTCCGCTCAGTCTGGTCGCCGGCGTGTTGCTCGGTTCGGTCTTGCAGGTGGCGCTGCAACTCCCCGGTCTGCGTGACGCAACGCGCGTTCCGTTCCTGTCGCTCAATCTGGCGCACCCTGGGGTGCGCCGGATACTTGTGCTCTATGCGCCGGTTGCGCTGGGGATTGGTTTCTCGGTCATCGGCATCGTGCTCGACCGCCATCTGGCGTCGCGCCTGACGTCAGACGCCATTCCCACAATGCGTTATGCGACGGCGCTCATCCAGTTTCCGCTCGGTCTGGTAGCGGCAGCCGTATCGTTCGCCGTGTTGCCGACCCTTTCGCGCCAGGCAAGCGCCGGTGATGAAGAGGCATTTCGCGCGACGCTGGCGATGGGAGTCAAGGTCGTGATGCTTCTCATCCTGCCGGCAACTGTCGGTCTTGCGGCACTCGCGGAACCGGTCGTTGCGCTCCTCTACCAGCGCGGTGCATTTGGCGGCGAGGACACACAGGCGACAGCGCGCGCTTTGTTGCTCTACCTGCCGGGGCTGCCCGCCGCTGCGCTCGACCAGATGATCTTGTTTGCGTTCTATGCTCGCCAGCGCACGTTGACGCCGAACCTGGTGCAGGGGGCGGCCATCCTGATCTATGCGGCAACGGCGCTTCCGCTCCTGTTTCTGACGCCATTGGGGGTGGCGGCGCTCATCCTGGCGAATTCGGCGCAGTGGATCGGGCACGCCCTGATCCTGTACCTTCTCTCGCGGCGCCTGGTCGATCTCGGCGGTCTGCGTATCGGCGAAACCTTCTGGAAATGCCTGGTCGCCTCGCTCTGCCTCTTCTGGCTGGCGTGGCAGCTGAGCGGCATACTGACGTTTACCGGTCCGTTTGTAGCGTTGCTGGGGGCGGGCGGGGCCGGAACGCTGGCGTATGCCGGCGTCTGCCTGGCGTTGCGTGTCGAAGCGCTCGACTTTCTGATCGCTGCGCTGCGACAACGGGGATTCTTTCCTTCCACATAAGGGAACTCCTCCGCTTTTCCTTTCTCGCGCTTCATCTTAAGATGCGCATATCTTCCTCATCTCTGGGCGGTTCCAGATAACGGCTATTTCTCAACCCTCTCGTTGCTCGTCTCGCGGCGATGCATATCTGCTGGCATAGTCGAAGGCGAACCCTGATCGAAGCGCGGCGTCCGGCGCAGGTTTGGGTTCGTATTTGAGCAATGCCGGAATACAGTCGTCATTGGGGATGAACCTGATGCCAGGATCGAGGAGATATCGCGTCGGAACAGGAAATCGACACTAACCGGAGAGGAGCGCATGGAACAGAACATCATTACCGGAGTGTTTTTGCCGATCGCAATTGCGATCATTATGTGGGGCATGGGTCTATCGCTGGTCGTGGATGATTTCCGACGGGTGCTGTTCTACCCGAAAGCGGTTGCCATTGGCCTGTTCGGTCAGCTGGTCGTCTTGCCGTTGGTAGGCTTCTTTATCGCATCGACCTTCAACCTTCCGCCTGAGTATGCTGTTGGGTTGATGATCATCGCCCTGTGCCCCGGCGGTCCGACGTCGAACCTGATTTCGTTCCTCTCACGCGGCGATGTCGCCCTGTCGGTAACATTGACCGCGATATCGAATACGGTGACGGTTATCACCATTCCACCGCTGGTGAACTGGATGCTGATCCACTTCCTGGGTCAGGGAACGACGCTTCAGTTGCCATTTGTGCAGACCGTGGCGCAGATTGCGCTGTTGACAATTGTACCGGTTGCGCTGGGGATGTGGATGCGGGCGAAGCGCCCCGAGTTCGCTGCTGAAGCCGATTTTCCGGTCAAAGTCGCCTCTGTGGCGCTGCTGATCCTGGTCATCCTGGCTGCAATCATCCGTGAGCGGGCTATTATCGTCCAGGCATTTATCGATGTCGGTCCGGCGACACTGATGCTGAGCGCCATGAGCATGCTGATCGGTTTCACGATTGCTGCAATCCTGCGGCTCAACTGGTCGCAGCGCATCACGAGCGGCATCGAGGTCGGCATCCAGAATGGAACGCTGGCGATTGCACTGGCATCAGGCGCCACATTTCTCAACAACCCGGCTATGGCGATCCCGCCAGCGATCTACAGCCTGGTGATGTTCGGCACGGCTGCGGCATTCGGGTTCTTCGTTAATGCCCGGATTGGGCGTCGGCAGTGCGCCTGCTGCCGTGATCGCTTCCACCTGGATATCTTCGATCTCAACCGCACGAAGGGTGAGCGCGACAGCGAGATTCCGGCTGCAGCATCAACTGCGCCTTCCGGTCGTGTTCAGACCTCAACCGGTTTCTGACTCGCTCTTGACGGAACAGTGCCTCTCTCCTATACTGTGCATAACAGATGGGGAGTAGCACCCGGATGTCCGGGTCAGGCAGTCGTCATCACGGAACAAGATTTCCCGGCTGCCTGAGCCAAACCGCAAGACCATCGCGACTGACGCGATGGTTTTTCTTTTGTGTGCAGATAAGGGAGGAGTGCACGTGAAACCGTCAACTGTGCAACCGGATGTCGATCAAACAAGCCCGTCTCGTGCACAGAACGCTGCCATGCCTGCGCAACCGTGGCACGCATACGCTGTCGATGATGTCTTTGCCCTGCTCGACAGCACACCTGATGGATTGAGCAGTGACGAAGCCCGCCGACGTCTTGCGCAGTACGGTCCTAACGAACTCCAGGCAGTGCAGCGTATCTCGCCGTGGGCGATTCTGCTCGAGCAGTTCAAGAATGTGCTGATCATCATCCTGCTCGTCGCAACGGTCATTTCCTTCTTTCTTGGGCATGGCGTCGAGTCGATCGTCATTGCCATCATCGTGCTGTTTGCCGTTCTGCTGGGATTTGTGCAGGAATATCGCGCCGAACGCGCTATCGAAGCGCTCCGCGAGATGACCGCGCCCACTGCAACGGTGCTGCGCGACGGGCAGGAGATCAGAATTCCTGCCCGTGAGCTGGTTCCAGGGGATGTTATTCTCCTGCACACCGGTGATCGGGTTCCGGCTGATGCACGCCTGATCGAAGCAATCAATCTGCAGATCGAAGAGGCTGCACTGACCGGTGAGTCGGTTCCGGTCGAGAAGCATGCGCATCCGCTGGGGCGCGACAACCTGCCTCTGGGGGACCGCAGGAACATGGTGTATGCCGGTACATCGGCGACGTATGGACGAGGCAGGGCGCTGGTTGTCGCCACCGGCATGAACACCGAGTTTGGCGCAATCGCCCGCATGCTTCAGACAGTCGAGACGGTGCGCACTCCGCTTCAGCAGAATCTGGACCGGGTTGGCAGTGTGCTGGCGCGGGCAGCGTTCGTTGTCGTAGCGCTCATCGTGGCGCTTGGGTTGTGGCGCGGACAACCGATTATCGATATGCTCATCTTCGGCATTGCGCTGGCAGTGGCAGTCGTGCCGGAAGCGCTTCCCGCAGTGGTCACGATTTCACTGGCGATTGGCGTCCAGAAGATGGCAAAGCGTCACGCGCTCATCCGCCGCCTGCCTGCCGTCGAAACCCTGGGCAGCACCTCGGTGATCTGTACTGACAAAACCGGCACGCTGACCAAAAACGAAATGACCGTCCGCCATATCGTCACTGCCGGTCAACGCTTTACCCTTTCCGGCTCAGGGTATACACCTGCAGGTGAATTCCTCCTCGACGACCGTCCGGTTCCGGTGTCCGAGCCGCTTCTGCTTACCCTGAAGGCAGCTGTCCTTGCTTCCGATGCGCGTTTGGTGCAAAAAGAAGACGGCGCCTGGGAAATCAAAGGTGACCCCACAGAAGGTGCGCTGCTGGTTGCTGCAGCGAAAGCCGGTCTGTGGAAGGAGAGTCTCGACGCAGAAAACCCGCGCATCCACGAAATCCCGTTCTCGTCCGAAACGAAACGCATGACCACGATCCATCAGGGACCGGATGGTACAACCGCATATGCAAAGGGGGCGCCGGAGGTTATCCTGGCGGGATGCGACCTTTTGGTCTCCACCGAGGGGATGTGCCGGCTGGATGATGCCGAACGCGAGCAGATCATGCAGCAGGCTCAGGAGATGGCGAGTCAGGCGCTCCGTGTTCTGGGTATTGCATTCAAACCCGGCGCAACGCCAGAACAGGCAGAGACCGGGATGATCTTTTTGGGGCTGGTGGGCATGATCGACCCGCCGCGACCGGAAGCCAGAGACGCAATCGCCACATGTGTCGCAGCCGGTATTCGCCCGGTTATGATCACCGGCGATCACCCACTCACTGCCCAGGCGATTGCAAAAGAACTGGGGCTCCTCGATAGCAGGCGGGTTGTCACCGGCGACGAACTGGAGGCGATATCCGATGACCGCCTGAAGCGCGACGTTCAGGACATCAGCGTGTATGCGCGCGTTTCGCCGTCGCACAAACTGCGCGTGGTGACGGCGTGGCAGGCAAACGGGCATGTCGTTGCCATGACCGGCGATGGCGTCAACGACGCACCGGCGCTCAAGCGAGCAGACATCGGCGTGGCGATGGGCATCACCGGCACTGACGTCACCAAAGAAGCCGCTGCGATGACCCTGACCGACGATAACTTTGCATCGATTGTCGCCGCGGTCGAGGAGGGTCGAGGAGTTTTCAGCAATATCAAGAAATACCTGATGTATCTTCTCTCGTCGAACATTGGCGAAATCGGGCTCATGGCCGGCGCGTCGCTCATGGGATTGCCGCTGCCGCTCTCGGCAGTGCAGATCCTGTATGTCAACCTGGCGACCGATGGACTGCCCGCGCTGGCGCTGGCGGTCGACCCGCCCGAAGACGATCTGATGAAGCGCAAGCCGCGCAATCCGCGCGTTGGCATTTTCACCCGTCCGGTCGTCACGCTGATGATGCTCGGCGGCATCTGGTCGGCGCTGGTCAACCTGGGACTGTTCATATGGGCATTGAGTTCGGGTCGTGGACTGGAGCAGGCGATGACGATGACCTTTGTGTCGCTGGTTTTGATCCAGTTCTTCAAGGCGTACAACTTCCGTTCTGACCGGCACTCGGTGCTGCGCAGACCATTCGCCAACAAATGGCTCAACCTGGCTATTCTCTGGGAACTCGCGCTCCTCTCGCTGATCGTCTACCTGCCCTTCCTGCACGATGCCTTTGGCACCTATGCATTGCCGTTGACGGACTGGTTGATCGTCGCCGGACTGGCAGTGACCGTCGTGCCGGTGCTGGAACTCGCCAAGTGGATGGAACGTCGCGGATGGTTTGGAAGTCTGGACCCCGACTCGGACTGAACTGTTTCTTGTACCTTCGAGGAGGCGGGAAACCCTACATCTGGGATTCTATCCACAGTTATCCACATTTTGTGTATAACGATGACGATATGCTGACAGTTTCTGTGCAGCTGAAGGCGGGGATGACTCGGGTCAGACCTGATCGCTGCGATTGATGAAGCGCAGCGCTGCGCTTCTCAATGCGGAACCCAGATCGCTGAAGATACGAACGCCTTGCATTTGAATACCAAGCCCGACAATGGTCTGAGCGACTTCGGGGCGCACGCCGACAATCACAACGTCAGCGCCGAGCAGGCGCAACCCCTGGATCAAGGCGGTTAATCCCTGAGCCACGTGGGTGTCGATCAGCGGGACGCCGGTAACGTCCAGAATGAGCATACGGGCGCGAACACGTTCGACATGCTTCAGCGCCTGGGTTTGCAATTGTTGTATTCGTTCACTATCGAACGCGCCAATCAGCGGAACAACCAGCACATCAGAACCGATGGGCAGAATGGGCTGGCTCAGTTCGCGAATGATCGCGCGTTGCTCGGTCAGGTCTTTGAGTAACTGCTCCTGATATGCGGTGCGCTCCTCGAGTTCCTGCAATATCTGCTGCAACGTTTCGGTTTGCATGTGCACCCGCAGATCGAGTTCTTCGTTCAATGCCTGCAAAGCATGCGCCGTCTGATCCGCCTGTTGCGCTGTAATACGCAGATGCTGCTGCAGACGCTGATTGCCGATACTGTTGAGGGTGCTGGTGAATGTTGCAAACAGCGAGACCAGCCCGATAGCAAAGAACTGTATGTTGCGCAGGAGGATGTTCTCCGGTGATCCCACCGTTCCGGCGACGACGGCCATGCCTGCCAGCACGCCGCCAAACGTGACGATAATCCAGAGCGGGCGCAGGACGATTGCTGCCATGAGCAACGGCACCGGAAAGAAGAGCGGGACGACCCATTGATCTGCATTGGTCACTGCAGAACCAGTGATGCCAATAAGAGCCATTCCTACAATCACAGTCCCTGCCAGGTCTACGTGTCCGTAATGCGCCAGCGCCATCGCAATCGACTGCACGACGAGGCTGGAGATTACCGCAATGATTGCTGGTGTGATCAGCGTACTTCTGACTGCGAGCAGGACGTACCCCGCAAGCAGAATGGTCAACACGGAAAGACCGGTCGCCAGCAGGATAATGTTCTGTCCCCTTCGGCGGACGTCCTCGTCGCGATGGCGCACATCGAGCAACCGAGACAGCATTGTCTGCATGGTTGTGAACTCCTGTGAGCTGTCTGAATTGTCACTCAAGCCTTCCTAGGGAAGGCGACTCATACCTGCGGCATCGGTTTCTCGCGTCCTCCAGACTGCGAACCGCGGATCAATGCCTTCCTCATGGTATCTGCAGATTATAACAAAATGGAAGCGGAAACGATGACAATTGGAGTCAGGAGTGTGGGTGCCGGTAAGGAGTTATCCTTTCGTTCTTTGAATACGCCACAAGGAAGGACCGGCGCTGCGTGTCGCTGGTTGTTTGATAAAAGGGTCGAGCACCTCGCGAAGCGTACTGGCGTCGACCGGTTTTTGCAGATAGCCGCTCACCATGTGCAGCCGGGCAATCACCGGCAGATCGGGATGCGCGGACATGAGGATGATCGGTGGTAAGGGCATTCCGCGTGCGCGTAGCCGGCGCACAATATCGCCGCCGCTGAAGGTTGTCAGTTCGTAATCGAGGATGATCAGGTCGAAGGATATTTGCCGCGTCAGGCTGAGTGCGGTGCTGCCGTCGCCTGCCGGAATGATCTGAAGGCGCTCATAGCACGCGTTGAGCAGTTCGCAGAACGAGTCGCGAAAGATGCGATTATCATCAACGACGAGAATGTTTAGAGGCATCGAATTCTCGCTCTCTCTACGCTTCTGCACGTATGCTACCACGCTGTCAGCACCGGCGTCTTACCGGGATGGAGAAGCGGATACATCATTGTGCGCTCCACAAAACTTGCGCGTCGTGCGCTCGCCTGCTACACTACGCGCCGCTATGAAATCCATCGGTGTTGCTCTTGTGTCGTTCAACACACGTGACCTGCTTGCGGCATGCCTGGAGTCGCTCCAGGCGTGTTCGCTGCCGTTACGGATTGTGGTGGTCGATAATGCTTCCGCCGATGGCAGCGCAGCGCTTGTGCGCACCCGCTTTCCACAGGTTGCCCTCATCGAGGCGGGGTGGAACCTGGGGTTTGCTGCTGCGACCAATCGGGCGATCGGTGCGTTGCGCCGTGAGTATCCGTCGCTTGAGTATGTGCTTGTGCTGAATCCAGATACGGTTGTCCACGAAGGCGCCATCGAAACGCTCGCGGCATTCCTTGATGCTCATCCACGGGTCGGCGTGGTTGCACCGCGCCTGCTGAACCCTGACGGAACCCTTCAACCTGCAGCTTTCCGTTTTCCAACGCTGCTGATGACGCTGCTCGATCTCTTTCCGCCGGGTGAAGTATTGCCTGGACGCCTGTACCATTCCTGGTGGCACGGTCGCTACCCTCAAGAACGATCCGGCGATACACCGTTCCCCATCGATCATCCGCTTGGCGCGTGTATGCTCGTTCGTTGTGCGGTGATCGATCAGGCAGGATTGCTCGACGAGGGATTTTTTATGTATGCCGAGGAAGTGGACTGGTGCTACCGCATACGACGCGCCGGGTGGGCGATCTGGCAGGTTCCCGCCGCTCGCGTTGTCCACGTCGGCGGGGCGGCGACCAGCCAGTTTCGTGCGCGTATGCTGGTAACGCTGTATGCCAGCCGGTTGCGGTTCTTCCGTAAACACTACGGCGAACGCAAGGCGGGGCTCCATATGGGCATTATTCGTGTCGGCATGCTGCGGTTGATGCTGCGCGCCTGGCACGACTACGCTTTCCACACCATTGGTCGTAATGAATTGCGATCACGATTGTGGGCGTATGGGAGTATTCTCAATCTATGACCTGTGCTCGCACTGAACCGGCGCCAGTGCTGTCGGTTGCGATCATTGCCGGGAATGAAGAGCGTCACATCGGTGATGCCCTTGCCAGCGTCACCGATCTTGCCGGTGACATCGTCGCCGTGATCGATAGCCGTTCACGCGATGCGACTGCGGTAATCTGTCGCGACCACGGCGCGCGTGTGTATATCGAGCCATGGCGTGGGTTCCCGGCACAGCGTAATCGCGCACTTGACCTGTGTGCGGGAACCTGGGTGCTGTTCCTCGACGCCGACGAACGGGTGACGCCTGAACTGGCGCAGGAGGTTCGCACCACACTCAGTAATGGTACAGATATGGCAGGATTCTGGATCCCGCGCCACAATCTCTTCTTCGGGCGGCGTCTGCGGGGTGGCGGGTGGTATCCCGACTATCAGTTGCGCCTGATGCGCCGTGAGAGCGCACGCTACGATGAGTCCCGTCTGGTGCACGAGTTTGCGACGCTCGATGGTCCGGCAGGCAGGATGCACAGTCATCTGGTGCATCTCAATATCGAGCGGTTTGATGAATTATGGCGGAAACAGCGCGCCTATGCCTTTCAGGAGGCGCAGACCCTTCTGCTGGCGAATGCGCCGGTACGCTGGCGGACGCTCGTCAGTGCGCCGGTGCGTGAGTTCTATCGACGTTTTATCACCCTGCACGGCTATCGCGACGGTGCGCTGGGTTTGTTCCTCTGCGCGACAATGGCGTACTTCGAGATAGTCAAGTATGTTCATCTCAGGGGTCTGGCAGCATTCCGACATGCGTTGACCCCGCAGTCTTGACGATGCGCCTTCCGGCGTCACGACCAGATGCTTGCAATTATCATCGTTTCATGGAATGTTCGCGATCTGCTCGATCGCTGCATTGTAACAGTTCACGCTTCGCTTGTCGGATCGGGCATCGCATATCGCGTCATCGTCGTCGATAATGCGTCGACCGATGGCACATCGGCGATGCTGCACGCACGACATCCCGATGTCGATGTGATCGATGCGGGGCGCAATCTGGGATTTGCCGGCGGCAACAATCTGGCGTTGCGCCGTGTGCTTGCCCGGAATGCAGAATCGGATGTCCGGTATGTGTTGCTGCTCAACCCCGACACCGAAGCAGTTGGGGATGCGATTCCGACGCTGGTGCGCTATCTGGAGGAGCATCCCGATGTTGCGGTGGCAGGACCGCGGCTGCGGTACCCGGACGGGACGGTGCAATCGAGCCGGCGACGCTTTCCGACCCCAGGCGTTCTGTTCTGGGAGAGCACACCCCTCGAATGGCGCTGGTCCAACAACCCGTGGGTGCGTCGCTACCGTTGCATCGACACGCCGGAAGACCGGGAACAGGCGGTTGACTGGCTGGTCGGTGCGGCGCTGATGGTGCGGCGGTCGGCGATTGATCGCGCCGGTCTGCTCGATGCCGGCTTCGTTCTGTATTCCGAAGAACTGGAGTGGCAGCAGCGCCTGGGCGCCTGGGGTCGCATCGTCTATCTCCCTGCCGCCGAGATCATCCATCATGAAGGAAAGAGCAGCGCGCAGGTTCCGGCATGGCGGTTGATCACCTTTCATCAGAGTCGTCTGCGGTATGCGCAGCTGCGCTACGGTGACCGGCTGGCGACTGCGCTGCGCATATTCCTGGTCGCAGCGTATGGCGCAGAACTGGTGATTGAGGGAGGGAAGTTGCTGCTTGGACATCGCTGCGATCTTCGGCGGCAGCGGGTCGGCGGCTATCTGGCGTTTCTCCGAGCCATGGCGAGGGGGTAATACCATTTTTGATTTTAGATTTTTGATTTTGGAGTATTACGCCTGGCATCACAAAGCCTAAAACCGCATATGGCGATACGGTATTCTCAATGATAACCGGTATAAGAACCGGGAAGTCCGTTCGGGGTTCACGACCCTTGCAGTCAAGAAGGTTCGGGTACACGGTGCACGTTCGCACATTGCACATTCTTATCTCTCCTGACTCTCGACGCTACTCGCGTGCTCTCTCACCATATTTACTTTTCGGACGGTTTCATGGTAGCATAGAGTGGTAACGTGAGAGAGTAGCTCATGCTCAAACGATGGTTTCAGCGTCGCAGACGGCTTGGCGACGCACAGCTCGGGCGCGAGTACAGGGTCGATGATGTCATCGAACAGCGCTACGAGGTGCAACAGGTGCGTCGCGGATATATGGGGATCGTCTACATTGCCTACGATCGCCAGCGCCGCCGGCGTGTCGTTCTGAAGACGTATCAAACGAAGTACCTCTGGGATGAGGCTGCCATTCGGCGCTTCAACGCCGAGGCGGAACTCTGGATACGCCTTGGCAGCCACCCCAACATCGTCTGCGCCTACGACATCCGCACCTACATGGGGCGTCCTCACGTCGTCGCCGAATATGTCCACGGCGGTCCGCTTCGCGCCCTGGTTGGACGCCTTCAACCTCTGGAAACGATTGACTATGGCATTCAGATCTGCCGAGGCATGCAGCACGCAGTCGATCAATTGAACCTGGTGCACCGCGATCTCAAGCCGGACAACATTATGATCTCGTTCGATGGGCGCGCCAGAGTGACCGACTTTGGTCTGTCACAGGTGCTCCGCCCCTGGAAGACCCCATTTGACAACCAGCAGCCATACCAGCAGAGGCGCGTCTCCCTGCGCGCCACGTTTTCGACTTCCGGGCTGGCAGGCACGCTGCCCTACATGGCGCCCGAGTTGTTCGATGGTGCGACTGCAAGTGTCTGGAGTGACATCTATGCGTTCGGCGTGACCCTCTATGAACTGTTCGTCGGTCGTCTGCCGTTTGATGCGCAGCGCGACGATGTTCTGATCCGTCTGATCCGCAAAGCGCCGCCGCCCGATCTGCGCCTCCTGGCGCCGCACACACCGCCTGAGGCTGCAGCGATTGTTCTGCGTTGCCTGGCAAAACGACCTGCCGAGCGATTTCAATCGTTTGCCGAGCTCGAAGCGGCGCTGCAGCGTGTTCGCGAGTCGCTCGCCGGGTCTCCCTTCGCCGATGAGTCGCCGTTCGACAACCGCGATGAGGCTGAGCGCTGGAAAGAACGCGGCCTGGCACACCTGAACATGGGAGAGTACAAAGAAGCGATTCGTTGTTTCAAACGCGCTGTCGAACTCGATCAGGATCAACCGGATGGCTGGCGCCTGATTGCGCACTGTTCGCTCAAACTCTGGCTGTACCACGAAGCGTTGCAGGCTGTCGATGAGGGCCTGCGGCGCGCGGTGAGTCGTACCGAGTTTGCTGATCTGTATGGTGCGCGTGGTGATATTTTTGCGACGATGCAGAAGCCGGTCGAAGCGCTGGTTGCATACAATAAAGCGCTCTCGTACACACCGAGTGCACCAGCCCTGTGGCGCAGTAAGGGTGCATTGCTGCAACGCCTCGGCGAAATGGCAGACGCGCAGGAATGTCTGGAGAAAGCCATCCATCTCGATCCGTCCGATGCCGTTGCCCGTCGTCAGCTCGGCGATCTGCTCTGCCAGCGCGGACGGCATAAATCTGCAGTCGACTCCTTTGCCGAGGCGCTGAAACTCGATCCTCGCTCGGTTGATGGATGGGTGAAATATGGATCGTGTTTACTGCATGTGGCGCGAATGGAAGAAGCGCAGCATGCCTTCGAGAAGGCGCTTCAGATCGACTCGGAAAACAGCCATGCTCTTGCCGGGCTGCAGCGAGTAAAAAAGTAACCGGATTTTGATATTTAATGTCGGGTTTCTGTTATAATCACAGTGATTGCAGGAATGTGAAAGCTGCCTTCATTCGAACGCATGTTTGAGCGGCGCCACCTGTTTCCTGAATGAGAGCGCCTCGCTGGTAGTCCGCCTGCGGGCGGCGGTTCGTCCAGCTGCGCCGGTTCTGTCCATCAACGCGCGGTGCTGCGCTGTTGGGAGCAATCAGAGGCGCGATGCGTTGTCAGACGCGCTCTGTGATGTTCATTTCGTAATCAAGGAGATGCCAGTCGATGTCACGGCGTGTTGTTGTTACCGGCATGGGCGCTGTCAGTCCGTTAGGACTCGATGTTCCAACACTCTGGCAGGGTATCCGCGAAGCGCGTAGTGGTATCACTCCAATCACCCTGTGCGACGCTTCGAATCTTGAGTCGCGCATCGCAGGGGAGGTGCGCGGTTTTGATCCGCTCAACTATATGGACCGGAAAGAGGTCCGACGGAACGACCGTTTCATCCATCTGGCGATTGCGGCCGCTGCCGAGGCGCTGCGCACTGCAGAATTGACCGTGACGCCAGAGAATGCCGAATCGATCGGCGTGATCATCGGCAGCGGGATCGGCGGCATCACCACTCTGGCAGAAGGAGTGATTACCCTGCAGGAACGCGGTCCTTCGCGCATCAGTCCGTTTCTTGTGCCGGCCATGATTACGAACATGGCTGCCGGTCAGGTGTCGATGATATTTGGTCTGAAGGGACCGAACTACTGCACGACATCCGCCTGTGCAAGCGGGGCGCACGCGATTGGGGAAGCAGCAGAGATCATTCGGCGCGGATGGGCGTCGGCAGTGGTGGCCGGCGGCAGTGAGGCGCCAATCACGCCGATCGGAATCGCATCGTTTGCCAGCGCGAAAGCGATTTCGACACGCAACGACGATCCGGCTGGCGCGTCCCGCCCATTCGATGCCGGGCGCGATGGGTTCGTGCTGGCGGAGGGAGGGGCGATGCTGGTGCTGGAAGACCTGGAGTTTGCCCGCGCGCGCGGTGCGCGCATTCTGGCGGAACTGGTCGGTTATGGTCTCTCGGCGGATGCCTACCACATCACGCAGCCGGCGCCTGGCGGCGAAGGAGCGCTGCGCTCGATGCGCGCTGCGCTCAAGCACGCGGGTCTTACGCCCGATGATATTGATTATATCAATGCGCACGGCACCAGCACGCCCGCTGGCGATATCGCCGAAACGGAGGCGATTAAGCGCCTGCTTGGCGAACGCGCATACCAGGTGCCGGTCAGTTCGAGCAAGTCGCAGTTTGGTCACCTGCTTGGCGCTGCCGGGGCAATTGAGGCAATCGTCAGTATCCTTGCCATTCAGGAAAACCTCCTCCCGCCAACGATCAACTATACCACGCCCGACCCACAGTGCGACCTCGATTATGTGCCCAATGCGGCGCGTCCTGCCCGTGTCGATGTAGTGCTGAGCAACTCGTTCGGCTTTGGCGGTCATAATGTCTCGCTCGTTTTCCGACGCTATGACGAAACCGCTCGATGAACTCATCAAGCGCCTCGGTATCACGTTTTCCGATCAGCGTCTGCTCGAACAGGCGCTGACCCATAGTTCGTTCCTCAATGAACGGGTCGATGAGCGTCTCTCGCTTTCCGGCAACGAACGCCTGGAGTTTCTGGGAGATGCGATTGTCAATTTTCTGGCGACCAGGCTGGTGTTCGAACGTTTTCCCGATGCTGGCGAAGGGGATCTCACCGCCTGGCGCTCGGCACTGATCCGGACCGAAACGCTCGCCGGTTTTGCCCGGCAGTACGACCTGGGTTCCCATGTGCTGCTGGCGCGCGGCGAAGAATTGAGCGGCGCCAGGCAGCGACCGGCGCTGCTGGCGGATACGTTCGAGGCGATCATTGCCGCCATTTTTCTCGATCAGGGTCTCGAGGCGGTGCAAAACATTCTCCAGCCGCTGTTCGAGGAAGCGCTGGCGGCGCAACGGCGCCGGGGTCCGCCGATCGATTACAAAAGCAAACTGCAGGCGCGTATTCAGGCAGAACGTGGCATTACCCCGCGCTACCGCCTGATTGGTAAAAGCGGTCCGGAACACCAGCCGGAGTTCGTCCTCGAGGCGCTGGTAGGCGAAGAGTCGCTGGGGATTGGGCGCGGTTCCAGCAAACAGGCGGCAGAACAGGCGGCCGCTCAGGCGGCGCTCGATGCGCTGGACAGGGATAAGAACGCGGGGGTCCCTGGCGCGACGCCGAAAGATGGGTGACCGAAGAACGTGAGGAATCGGTCTTGAGCATACGGAATGCATGACCCAGACATGGGATTATGGACATCCGGGCGACAGGACACAACCGGCCCACACTGCTGGTCACCGGCGGCAGCGGGTTCCTGGGTGCGGCGCTGGTAGAGATGGCGCGCTCGCAGGGATGGAATGTCGTCGCGACGTACCACGCGCAGAGACCGCAGATCCAGGGTGTGGATTGGGAGTGGCTCGATCTGCGCGACCGGTCGGCAACCAGAGCGCTGATTGAGCGCATCGCGCCGGATGTTGTGGTTCACACGGCGTATCGGCAGGAAGGACCGGATATGGCGGCGGTCACTGCTGATGGGGCGGGCGCCGTTGCTCAAGGCGCACATGCGGTACAGTCGCGCCTGATCCACCTGTCGAGCGACGTGGTGTTCGATGGGGAGCGCAGCGACAGATACACCGAGGCGGATGCGCCGCATCCGGTGACGCCATATGGCGCTGCCAAGGCAGAGGCGGAACGGCTGGTCGCTGATGCGCATCCGGCAGCATTGATCGTTCGCACATCGCTGATCTATGGCGGTCCGGAGCGTCCCGGCAGGCACGAACGGTTCGTGCTCGATGTGATCGATGGTCGCACAGAGGCAATCTTCTTTACCGATGAATTACGCTGCCCAGTTGAGGTTGGTGATCTGGCGACGGCGGTACTGGAACTGGCAGGGTCGAACCGTAGTGGCATTCTGCATGTGGCAGGTCCTGACGTCGTCAGTCGCTACGAATTCGCCTGCCTGGTTGCGCGCGCGTTTGGACGCAATCCGGCGGATGTGCGCGGCGGACCGAGCCCCGTCGAGCCGCGCCGACCGCGCAACTGTGCGCTGGATAGTCGTCTTGCGCAGAGCATCCTGACAGCGCGAATCCGCGGAGTTCGGGAAGTTCTGATGTACATGGGAATCCCTGAAGGCGCCGATGGGAAGGTGTGATGTCCAGGTTGTCCGCGATCCGAATCTCACTCCCTGAAAGCGAGGTAGTGTGATGAAACAGACGCCGGTCTCAATCCGCCGGCTGATCAAGGAACTGCAGGAAGGCGACGAATTCAGCCGCGCGCAGGCGTCCTTCGCGCTGGGCATGCTGGGTGAGGCTGCGGTCGAGCCGCTCATTGATCTTCTGTACCGCGAAGATCGGGATGTGCGCATGCGCGCGGCGTGGGCGCTTGGCGTGATTGGGCAACCGGCGCTGCCGGCGTTGCTGGAACTGGCGGAAGGGGAGGACGCAACGGTACGTATCGAAGCGATTCGCATCCTGGGGGTGATCGGTGAAGGACGTTCGCTCAATGCTCTTTTCCACGCCCTGACCGACCCTGATCCACGGGTTGCGCAGCGTGCTGCTATTGCACTGGGGCGCATCGGCGACACGCGGGCGTTTCACCCTCTGTTGACAGCACTGCGTCATCCCGCCGCCGATGTGCGTTTTGCTGCCTGCAATGCGCTGGCGCATATGAATGTCGCTGACGCGATTCCTGCGCTGCAGGAGCGTGCAATGGAAGATGTCGGCTGCACCTCGTGGGGGGCATCGGTGGCTGAAGCAGCGCGGCGCGCCATCCAGGAGATCGAGTCCTCCAATCCTTACACCTCGACGGATCAATTTGCGCGGGTGCGCGATCTGCTACGGCGGTCGCCCGAGTAATGACTGCTGCCTCCGCCGGCAGATGCGCCGACAGGCGTGAAAGTCCCTTGCTGCGCCCAGATGATGCTCATCGATACCTTCTCCAGATACACCGTTGACGTTCCTTATCCTTCATGATAAGATACGGTAACTCTTATTGCCCGCCCTTCACACCCGTGCAATGGATGCAGGAACGTTTTCTGCAAGATAGTGCAGAGCATTCGTGCTATGCGCCAGTATTGCCGCATACGCGGGTGTGAGGTGACAGTTTCATGTGTGCAGGGGGTGATGTGCGTAACGCTCAGTAACAGGTCTACCCACAGGTTTTCGGCAGACTCCTCTGTAGTGAAAGGACTGACACCACTATGCGTTCCATGCGAAACGTATGGCGGCGAAGCGGTGCACTGGCACTGCTTCTCACCCTGATCATCCCGATCCTGGCTGCGTGTGGCGGGCAGCAACCCGCTGCACAGCCGACCGCAGCGCCAGCAGCAGAACCGACGACAGCGCCAGCAGCGCAACCGACGGCGGCGCCGACCACTGCGCCAGCAGCGCAACCGACGGCGGCGCCGACCACTGCGCCAGCAGCGCAACCGACGGCGGCGCCTGCAGCGCAGCGCGGCGGACGCCTGAGGATCCTTTACTGGCAGGCAGTCACCACGCTCAACCCACATCTGGCGACTGGAACCAAAGATTTCGATGGCGCCACCGTCATTCTCGAACCGCTGGCGCGCTACAATGAGAAAGATGAACTGGTGCCATATCTGGCGGCCGAGATCCCAACAATCGAGAATGGCGGCGTTGCCCCTGATGGAACCAGCATTACCTGGAAGCTCAAACCAGGGCTGAAATGGTCTGACGGCAGCGATTTCACTGTGGACGACATCATCTTCACCTGGCAGTACTGCGCTGACCCGGCGACTGCCTGCACGACCAAGGCTGTCTTCGACCCAATTGCTAATGTTGAAAAGGTCGATGACACCACGGTCAAGATTACCTGGAAGGAGCCGAATGCCTTCCCGTACATCTCTTTCGTCGGTCCGAACGGTATGATCCTGCAAAAGAAGCAGTTCGAGAACTGTATCGGCGCAGCTGCCAGCACTGATGCAGCCTGTCAGGCGGCGAACCTGGCGCCGATCGGCACGAATGCCTGGAAGTTGAAGGAGTTCAAGCCGGGCGACGTGGTGATCTACGAGCGCAATCCCTTCTTCCGCGACGCTGACAATGTGTTCTTCGACGAGGTCGAGATCAAAGGCGGCGGCGATGCGGCTTCTGCAGCGCGCGCGGTCTGCGAGACGGAAGAGGTGGATTTCTCGTGGAACCTGCAGGTTCCAAAGGCGGTGCTCGAACCGATCCTTGCCAGTGGCAAATGTGATCCTCTGGCCGGCGGTTCATTCGGCGTCGAGCGTATTGTGGTCAATTTTTCCAACCCAGACCCGGCTCTGGGGGATAAGCGCAGCGAGCCGGATCAGCCGCACCCCTTCCTGACCGACCCCGCCGTGCGCCAGGCGATTTCACTGGCGATCGACCGGAAAGCGATCGCTGAACAGCTGTACGGGCCCACCGGCGTACCGACCTGTAATGTGCTGGTGGTTCCGGCATCGGTCAACTCGCCGAACCTTACATGTGAACGTGATGTCGAGGCAGCAAAGAAGTTGCTCGAAGATGCGGGCTGGAAGTTGAACGGCGCCGTGCGCGAGAAGAATGGCGTGCGTCTGGTTGTGAGCTTCCAGACATCGATCAACCCGCTGCGCCAGAGCACGCAGGCGATTATCAAGTCGAACCTGGCTGAGATCGGCATTCAGGTCAACGTCAAGGCCATTGACGCCAGTGTATTCTTCGGCGGTGACGCCGGCAACCCGGATACGCTGAACAAGTTCTACGCCGACCTTCAGATGTACACGAACGGTCCGAGCAGTGTTGATCCTCAGCAGTATCTGCAGGGCTGGCTCTGTGAAGAGCGCGCTTCAGTGGCTAACCAGTGGAACGGCAACAATGATGGCCGGTATTGCAACCCGGAGTATGACGCGCTCTTCGAGCAGTTGAAGAAGGAACTCGACCCGAAGAAGCGCGCTGAACTGGCGATCAAGATGAATGATCTGCTGGTGACCGACGGCGCCATTATCCCGCTCATCAACCGCCAGACCCCCAACGCCAAAGTGAAAGCGCTCAAGGGTCCGACCTTCAACACGTTCGACTCGAGCATCTGGAATATCGCAACCTGGAGCAAGTAGACCGCGATTAGACCGGAGTGATATTGTACATCGCTCCGGTCGATCGTTTGATGCCGATTTCGTGTATCAGTCACGCATCGCGGCGCGCACATCGCAAGATGCACAGTCACTGGGAGTGCGGTTTCTCTCCTGAACACGAGCAAGTCGCCCGCACTCCCGGCCGTGCTGTTCACCTCAGATCTCCGCGCGACTGGCGGGCGCCACTCAACGAAAGCAGCAGAAGCGTATCGGCTACGGACAGGTTCGTGCAGGTAACGCAAGGGAATCAGTATGGCTCAGTATGTAATGCGGCGTATATTGATTGCTCTTCCAACGCTGTTGATTATCAGTTTTGTCATTTTTGCGATACTGGCGCTGGCGCCCGGCGATCCACTGGCGCAGCTCGCTCTCAACCCGGCCATCCCGGAATCGACCCGCGAGTTGATCCGCATTCAGTTTGGACTCGATCAACCCTGGTATGTGCGTTACGTTAAGTGGATAACGGCGCTGGCGCGTGGTGATTGGGGTTTCTCGTTTGGAACTCGCGGACCGGTGATCGACCTGATCTGGCAGCGTCTGCCGCAGACCCTGATCGTGGTTGGAACTGCGTATCTGATTGCGGTGCTGATAGCCATTCCAATCGGTGTTATTTCGGCGGTGAAGCAGTACTCTGTGTTCGATCAGGTGGCGACGTTTTTTGCGTTCATTGGTTTTTCGGTGCCGTCATTCTTTACCGGTCTGGCGTTGATGCTGGTGTTTGCCATCAATCTGAAGTGGTTCCCGATAGTGTACAACTCGACGCTCAACCTGGCCGGCTGGGATGGCATTGTTGAGCAGGCACGCCAGATGGTGCTGCCAGTAACGGTGCTGGTGGTGCAGCAGACAGCGGCGTTGACCCGATTTATGCGCTCGTCGATGCTCGATAATCTGCCGCTCGATTATGTGCGCACCGCGCGTGCGAAGGGGCTGGCAGACCAGATGGTGATCATGCGCCACGTGTTGCGCAACAGTATGATCCCGGTGGTGACCCTGATCGCGCTGGGTATTCCCACGATTTTTGCCGGCGCAATCATCACCGAGAACCTGTTCCGGGTTAACGGAATCGGTCAGTTGTTAATCACGTCGATACAGAACTCCGATACGCCAGTTGTGATGGCCATCACCTTCATTTTTGCCTGTCTTACGGTCCTGTTCAATTTGATTGCCGATATTTTCTATGGGGTGCTCGATCCCCGCGTGCGTTACAGCTAGTTCGTTCAGGTGAGGCGCTGATGTCCGAAGCAAACCAGACAATGAACTCCTCCTCTGTCGCAGATACTGCTGCTACGATTCGTCAACTCCAGCTCGGCGTCTCGTCGAAGCCGCGCACGTTGTTAGGCGATGCCTGGCGCCGCTTCCGCCGCCATAAACTGGCGATGCTCGGCGCTGGCATTCTGATCTTTATGACGCTGGCGGTAACTGTCGGCGCCTGGTGGTATGAACGGTACCTGGTTGAGCAGCTGGCGCAGTCGGGTATTCCGGTGACGGCCCAGAATCCTGATATTCGCGTCTTGATCGATCATCTCGATTTTCTGGCGCTGCTGTCGCCACCGACCCATGTTCACCCGTTTGGCACCGATGATCTGGGGCGCGATCTGCTGGCGCGCTGTATCTACGGCGGGCGCGTGTCGCTGGCGGTTGGTTTTGTGGCAATGCTGATCGCGATCTCGCTGGGGACGATCATTGGCGCTGCGGCGGGATTTTTTGGCGGTGTGGTCGATCAGGTGTTGATGCGCCTGACCGATCTGTTTCTGTCGCTGCCCTCTGTGCCGCTGATCCTTCTGACCGTCTACCTGTTCCGCGATCCGGTCATACGGGCGATGGGCTCACCGGAAGCAGGCATTTTCGTTATTGTGGTGACGGTCATTGGCGCGCTGGCGTGGATGCAGACGGCGCGTGTCGTGCGCGCCACGTTCCTCTCGCTCAAGGAGAAGGAGTTCGTCGAAGCTGCGCGCTGTCTGGGAATCAGCCAGACGGCTATCATGTTTCGCCACATCCTGCCGAATGCCGTCAGTCCGATCATCGTTGCAGCTACACTCGAGATCGGGAGCGCGATCATTGCCGAGTCAACCCTGTCGTTCCTTGGAGTTGGGTTCCCTCCCGACACGCCGACCTGGGGACGCCTGGTGACCGATGGCAGTCAGTACCTGCAGGCGGCGCCGTGGCTGGCGCTTATTCCGGGCGCATTGATCTTCCTCACGGTGCTGAGCATCAACTTCATGGGCGATGGGTTGCGCGATGCGCTCGATCCAAGGTCGAGACTATAAGCAAGGGATAATTCCTCTCTGTCATGGCGTCCTGACCCGAAAATTATCCACGATCACAGTTGCTGGCTCCGTCAGGTTGCTGAACGATGATACACAAACGCCCCCTCGCCCGCCGGGAAAAGGACTCGGCGGAACTGTCGCCACGTGTTTGCTGTTGATCCAGATCTGGGTTTCGTTGGGTGTACGCACGACCCAGAGAGTGTTTGTGCCGACTCCATCAACAATGACCTCGTCGGGAATAACACTCGTGCTTTGTTCCGCCACAATCCTGCCATCCACAAAGGTCCATAACAGCCATCGCTTATCGTTGGTGATCGCGAAGATCACGCCGCTGTTCGCGTCGGGTTGCATATCGAAGGCAATACCAACCGCTGCCGGTGCGCCAACCGTCTGAAATGCGACGCTCAATTCGATATTGTATGTATTCCCCAGGTTACGTTCCCAGGAGTACGATCTGGTAAGATTTGGCTTTTTGACGGTCAGGTAGTAGAGGTTGTCGCGGAGCGCCGCGCGCCGGTTTTCGTCGTCCACCTGGGGCCAGATCGCTTTCGTGCGCTCTCCCCGGTCAAAAGTTTCAAACAGGAGTTGTCGCAATCCGCGCGTCTGCGCCTGGTACTCCGCCAGAGAGAGCGTGCCGGGCTGGGGGATAAGTGGTTGCGGTGTAGGGGTTGCGGTTGGCGTGGGTGGCGTGGGTGGCGTAGGTGGCGTGGTTGGCATGGGGGTTGCGGTTGGCGCAACAGTGACCGCCTGTGCTGTTGCGGTCTGTTCAGCGCGTGCTGTGGTCGTGGCGCGCTGCGCTGCGGCGATCGCCGTCGCTGTTGCGTTCTGTCGCGCCTCGGCGGTGGCGGCGCTGCCACCGGTTGGCGGCGTCGGCGGCACATCTGCAACTGCAGTCGGTCCTGGCAATACGCCGATGACCGCCAGCGCGAAATAACCGCCTCCCAGACAGGCCAGCAACAAGACGATTGCCGCAATAATTCCGCCGATCAGACGTCCCTGCTGCCGTTGCGCATCGCCGACAGGCGCCGCTGCCGGTGAACCGGCGGCTGGCGGTGCAGGAATGGAGGCAGCAGGCATTGCTGCCGTCGCCTCTACCGAAGCGGGTGGGTTGGGAGGGGCGATGAAGGTCGCAGCATCAGCCGGGGGCGAGGTGACGGTCGGCGTGTCGGTGGGAGGGAAATCGGGAGAGACGGATTTTGGCGGGGTACGGACGGGATCGGTGGGGGGCGAGGTGACAGTCGGCGCGTCGGTGGGAGGGAAATCGGGAGAGACGGATTTCGGTGTGATATGGGTGGCATCAGTCGGGGGCGAGGTGACAGTCGGCGCATCGGTGGGAGGGAAACCGGGAGAGACGGATTTCGGTGCGATATGGGAGGCATCAGTCGGGGGCGAGGTGGCAGTTGCAGCACTGTGAGTTTGGAAATCGAAAGTGTCGATCTGCGCTGCGGTGACGGTATTGCCGAATGCTGCCGCTGGATGTGATGGGAGGCGCTCGATGAATGCGCGGATTGCACCACGTGGATCGGAAGCGGGCAGCGGTGCACCGCACGAGCGACAGAATCGCGCGCTGGCGCGGTTTGGTTTCGAGCAGCGCGGGCAAACCACATCAGGCGCGGCTGCGACGAGCGCCCGGTTTGCGTCAGCGGCGGAGGCGTACTGTTGCGCTGGGTCAAGCGACAACAACCGGCCCACAACCTGTGCCAGTTCGGATGAGAGTTCGGGGCGGATCTGGTTCACCGGACGCAGTGTATCGCTTTGTGCCTGTTGGGAGGGGGGAGGCGGCGTGACTCCGGTCAAGAGTGTGTAGACCATTGCACCGATGCTATACAGATCGGCACGCAGGTCATCGCCGGCGAAAGAGGCGACAGATTGCCCGGCGATGGCGGGATTGGTCAGGTAGACCTGTCCGGCAGGCGTGACCCGAATATTTGCTGGACGTACATCGCGATGCGCGAGGCGCGCCAGATGCCGGTGCATCTGATCGAGCGCATCGAGCGCCGGATGAATAAGGCGGATTGCGGCATCTGCGTCGATCCGCCCCTGAAAGGATCGCGCGCGAATATCGTCCAGGGTCAATCCCGGAATATGGTCGAAGACAATGAAGCGCCCGAGCGGTGCGGCAAACATATCGACGACTGCAGGGAGCGCCGGGTGACGCAACGACGCCAGCGCCGCAGACTCGCGGGCGAACAGGGTATCGACATCCGGCCCGGTGCGGGTGATGGCTTTGACATCGACATGCTGCCTGGTGCGCTGGTCGAGCGCCAGGTAGAGATCGCCGGAGGGGCTGCGATCGAGGAGTCGCTCGATAAGGTAGCGATCCTGCAGAAATGTTCCTGGTGTCAGCACATGAACCTCATCTGTTGGCGAACCGAAGCGGGTACGTCTGACGTCAGACGGGCGATAGTCTCAGAGGCGTGGATGATCTGGCGTCACCTGCAGCCGATTCTACCACATAGAGCAGCTATTGAATGCTTCTGGACACACGTCCTGCTAGAATCATCCCAGGGCTTGAGCAAAGTCCGAAGCGTCGACGACAAGAGAACACCTAGTCTGGTACTATGGAGGTATTCCACAACCATACTGACCGACGAGGTGTTCCCATGCATGATACCACGCTGCCCTTCACGTTCGACCTGCCCGAAACGGCGCCGTTTGCATTCAGTTTGACCGCCCTGAGAATCATCCCGCATGCCTTGACAAATCGCCTGCCTGTCGGTATATTTATTGTTGTAATGACACTAAAGCGGGTTGGGTGGCGGAGCGCCACGACCGCGCCCCCCGGGCTTGAGGTGCGGTGATGACCGACACAGAAGAAAGCGCAGAGACCTACGATCCATCGCGCTATGAACGCCCTTCCGTCACTGTCGATGTGGTCATTTTCACCCTGATCGACCGCGAACTGCACGTACTGCTGGTGCGCCGCAAGCGCTGGCCCTACGAAGGGTATTGGGCAATCCCCGGCGGCTTCGTGCAGATGCACGAGTCGCTCGAAGACGCAGCGCGACGCGAACTTGAAGAGGAGACCGGCGTGCGCGACATCTACATCGAGCAGTTGTATACCTTTGGCGACCCGAACCGCGACCCGCGCACCCGTGTGATCAGTGTCGTCTATTTTGCGCTGGTGCGTGCCGATCGGCAGCGCCTGCGCGTTTCGGAGGAGAGCCTCGACGTGCGCTGGTTTCCAGTGCGCGCTGTCCCGTCGCCGCTCGCGTTCGACCACGATCGTATCCTGGCGCTGGCGCTGGCGCGCCTGCGCTCGAAACTGGAGTATACGACGCTGGCGTTCGAACTCCTGCCGGAAGTATTCTCGATCCTGGAACTGAAACATATCTACGAACAGATTTTCGGGGAAAAACTGGACAAAGGCAATTTCTATCGTAAAATGAGAGATGCTGGCGTGCTGGAGGAGACCGGACTGTTGCGCGAGGGGCGCGGTCGTCCGACGCGGCTCTACCGCTTCCGTCGCGACCGTGGCGATGGGCAGTTCGTTTTCCGCTGGCGCGAAGCGCGTATCGATGCCGGTGAGTCGCAGGAACGCGGTTGACTGTATTGCTCCGGACCGGCCCGGGCTGTGATGCCCGTCGCAGCCTGGAACGAGTGCATCGTCCAAAGGAGGAAGCAATGCCTGCCCGTATCAATCTGTCTGACCATGCGCGTCCGTTTCTGACCTATCTCGACGAATGGTATGGTTCGTTGCGCGATGTGCCGCTGGCGGACGTTGTGGCCGGTGAGCCAGAACGAGTCGCGCTGTTGTCGATTGATGTCATCAATGGGTTTTGTAAGAGCGGCCCTCTGGCCAGTGAGCGCGTCGGTCGGATTGTGCGTCCAGTTGCCGACCTGTTCGAGCGCGCCTATGCACTGGGGGTGCGCCATTTTGTGTTGACGCAGGACGCGCACGATCCGCAGACGCCAGAGTTCGAGGCATATCCGCCGCACTGTGTCGCCGGGAGCGCGGAGAGTCAAACGGTCGAGGCACTGACGTCGTTGCCGTTCTTCAACGAGATGGCGGTCTTTCCCAAGAATTCGATCAGTTCGATGATCGGTACCGGTCTGGAAGACTGGATCGCGGCACGACCACAGGTCGACCGCTTCATTGTGGTTGGTGACTGTACCGATCTCTGTACCTATCAGGGGGCGATGCACCTGCGCCTGGAAGCCAATGCGCTTGGCATTCGGCGTCGTGTCATTGTGCCTGCCAGTGCGGTCGATACGTTCGATACACCAGTGTCGATGGCGCGTGAATTGCACATCAAAGCGCACGACGGTGATCTGCACCATGTGTTGTTCCTCCATCATATGGCGCTGAATGGCATTGAAGTCGTGCGTGCGCTGGTGTGATGTGAGTATGTGATGCTCGATGCCTCGACCATTCTCGATGGACTGAACCCGGCGCAGCAACAGGCGGTGACTGCGGCGCCGGGTCCGGTGCTGGTGCTCGCCGGGCCCGGCAGCGGGAAAACACGTGTGCTGACCCGCCGTGTGGCGTATCTGATCGGCGTCCATGGTGTCGATCCGTACACCATTCTCGCCGTGACATTCACGAACAAAGCTGCGCGTGAGATGCGCGATCGCCTCGATGTGTTGCTCGGTTCCGGCGAAGCGGCAGCGCTGACCGTCGGTACCTTCCACAGCATCTGTGCGCGTTTTCTTCGCCGTGATATCGTCCACCTCGGTCGGGAACGCGATTTTGCGATCTACGATACTGATGATCAACTGCGGGTGATGAAGCGCGTCCTGCGCGATCTGAACCTCGACGAGAAAAAACATGCGCCTCGTGCCATCCTCGCTGCCATTTCGCGCGCCAAAAATGAATTGGTCGCCCCTGCCGACTATAGCCGTCACGCGCGCTCCTATTTCGAAGAAGTGACGGCGCGATGTTTCGCGCTCTATCAGGAACTGCTGCGCAACGCCAATGCACTTGACTTCGATGATCTGCTAGTCGAAACGGTGCGCCTCTTCGAGCAGCATCCGGCGGTGCTCGAACGCTATCAGGGGCGCTATCAGTTCATTCTGGCAGACGAATACCAGGACACAAACCGGGCGCAGTATATGCTGTTGAAGCAACTGGCTGCACAGCATCGCAATATTTTCGTTGTCGGCGACGAAGATCAGTCGATCTATGCGTTTCGCGGCGCTGATGTTCGCAACATTCTTTCGTTCGAGCGCGATTATCCCGATGCACAGGTCTTTCTGCTGGAACAGAACTACCGGAGTACGCAGGCAGTCCTCGATGTCGCCCAGGCGGTGATCAACCGCAGTGCGCAGCGCCGTCGCGAAAAACGCCTCTGGACGCACAACGGTAAAGGTGCGATGGTTCAGGTCATCGAGGGGTACGACCAGGACGAAGAGGCGCACCTGGTTGCAGGCGAAATTGCGCGCCTGATTGCTGGCGGCGCGTATCAGCCCGGTGATATTGCTGTGATGTATCGTACAAATGCGCAATCACGCGCTGTCGAAGAGGCGCTGATTGCGCGCCAGGTGCGCTACATGATTGTCGGTGGCACGCGCTTCTACGAACGCAAGGAGATCAAGGATGCGCTCGCCTATCTGCGCCTGGCGCTCAATCCGTTCGACGACATCAGCCTGAGCCGGGTGTTGAACTGGCCCGCGCGCGGCATTGGGCAGCGCACTCAGGAAGACCTGGAGCGGCGCGCGGGCGCGGCTGCTATGCCGCTCTATGTGGTGTTGCAAATGCTCGCCGCCGATGCCGAAGCCGGGGATCAGACGTCGCGGGCGCGCAATGCGCTGCTCGGCTTTCTGGCGCTGATCGATGAATCTATCGATCGACGGCGCAATCTTCCCCTTGGCGCGTTGATGGATTGGCTGTTCGAGCGGGTGGGGTTCCGTGAGGCGTTACGACGCGAGTATGGCGATGAGGAAGGTGACGACCGCTGGAATAACGTGATGGAACTGCGCAACGTCGCCGAAAACTATGCCACGCTGCCGCGTGAGAACCAGTTAGCGACCTTCCTCGAAGAGATTGCGCTGATTTCGGATATCGACACTCTTCAGGAAGAGCGCAACGCTGTGACCTGCATAACGCTCCATCAGGCGAAGGGGCTGGAGTTCCCCGTCGTCTTCCTGGTGGGCCTCGAAGAAGGGCTGTTGCCGCACGCGCGCTCGACCGACGATCGCGACGCGCTCGATGAGGAGCGACGGCTGTTCTATGTCGGCGCAACCCGCGCCAGGGAACGCCTCTACCTGCTCCACGCTTTCCGCCGCGCCACCTATGGACGCGCCGAGATCGCCACACCGTCGCGCTTTCTGCAGGAGATTCCGCCCGATCTGTTGCAACGCGCGCCGAAACGCGGGTATGCCACACATCAGGCGTCGATGTTCACCAGCCGCGCAGCGGCGCTGCGCAACCCGGGACGCACGCGCGCATCGTCATCCACAACGCCGGCATCACCTCGCTCGACCAGCGGCGAATCGCGTGAAGTCACCTTCTTTGCCGGTCAGAAAGTGCAGCACGCGCACTTCGGCGAAGGGATCGTCGTCAGTTCGAAACTGGTCGAAGGCGATGAAGAAGTCACGGTCGCCTTCGTCGGCAAAGGGGTCAAACGTCTGCTGGCGAGTTTCGCCAACCTCCAGCGCGCCGAGGAGTAATATCATTTTTGATTTTAGATTTTAGATTGTGGCATACTACGCCTGGCATTGAGGCGACCATAGCCGCCAGGTGCGCGGGCGTCTTGCCCGCATACCGATCAGGCGTCTACGTCACCGGCTCACTGATCGTTTTGAGCACCCGATGCGCCTTGAGCGCCAGCCACAGCGCCAGGCGATCTTCGGCGACATCAGGATCGCGCCCGCTGATCTCTTTGATGCGCATCAGGCGGTAGAGGAGCGTGTTGCGGTGAATGTGCAGCGCTTCAGCGGTGCGCGCCAGATTGCCGTTATGCTCGAAGAAAGCTTCGAGCGTCTTCAACAATTCGCCGTGCTGGTCACGGTCGTAATCGGCGAGAGTGGCGAGGGTGCTGCGGTAGAACTCCCACAATTCCGGCGACTCGCGCAAGAGCAGGAGGAGCCGGTACACCCCCAGGTCGCCGAAGTCGAGCACCCGACCATTCCCCAGCAGTTCCCGCCCGATGAGCAACGCCTGTTCCGCCTCACGGAGCGAACGCGACCAGTGGGTGAGGGTCGGCGCCTCACGCCCAATCGCCACCAGCACGCCAGGAATATCGTCGGCCAGTCGCGTGTGCAGCTGGTCGGCAATCTCGTGCGCGCGCCGACCACGGCTCACCGATGGAATGTAACAGAGCACATCATCGATGCGGCGCATCATCGGCGCCGCGATGCCGAGCGCATTCAGCGCCGCGCTGAGCGCGCTGGACAGGCGCGCAATCGCGCGGTCGTCACCGTTCGCCACACCGCAGAGCAGGGCAACGTGCGGCTGGCGCAAATCGTACCCCAGCTCGCGTCCGCGCTGCACCAGCGTTTTGTCGTCTGCCGCAGCGCCGACCAGCACTGCCTGGACAAAATCGCCGCGCAGGCGTTCTTCGGCTGCCAGCACCGCCTGTTCTTTCGCCAGTTCCAGCGCCAGCGCCGATGCCCCCTGTTGCGCCGCCAGGCGATCCCAGTCATCGAGCGTATCGCCGCAGAGCGCCAGGTAACCAAAGTTGCGCCCGACAGCGTCGCCCGCGGCAATCTGCCCGATCTGCTGCACCCAGACCTGCTGCCCAAGATGGGTTACAGCCCCTGTGCCGCGCGGCTGGAGCGTCTGCAACGCTACGCGCGCCGAACCACGCGCCCGCAGTGCGCGCACTTCGCCCGTCGGGCTGTAGAATGCCAGGCTGCGCCCGGTGCGCTCGGCAAGAGTTTCCAGCAATCCATTAACGCCTGCGCCCGCCAGTGATCGTTGCGTCAACACATGCCCGAGTTGCGCGGCGCGGCGCTCGATCTGCGCGTCGTAGTCACTGATCAGGCGCTGCACTTCCCGTTCGACCTCCCGGATGTCGCTGGCATCGGGAAGATGGAGAAGCGGCAGGCGCAACGTCTCGGCAGTCGCGCGCGCCTGATCCGGAATGTCGCCCTGCACCGCAATCGCGGCGATCGGCACCTGCGCCAGCCGCTCCGCCAGATTGGCAAGGGTCAGTCGCTCATCGAGCGCGCGCAGAGCACTGGTTGCCACCAGCACGAATTCGCCGCCGCGCAGGTTGGTGAAGACCGGCGGCGTTGCGCGCGGCGTCGCAACCCAACTTACCTGATGACTCAGACCGGCGCTGCCCGCTGCAACAACGACGCCTTCGGGCAGCGCCAGGCGAACGACATCCTGAACGGTCACAGGGGGCATGGATCAACCTCGAACCCGTCGTGTGCCAGACTTCGAAGATTATCACTGGCTTAAGATGTCCTGGCCTATTCTACAACGATCCGGTACAGGACGCCATTATTATACCCGGCGACATACAATTCGCCTGCCTCGTCTTCACCGAATGTGGCGATCTGGAGGTTGGATTGCAGCAATTCGGCGCGCTCCCATCCGCCGGAAGACGAGCGTAGACCCCAGATGCGGCCGCTGCAGAAGTCGCCGAACACATAAACGCCCTGCAGGTCCGGGAATGCCGTGCCACGGTAGACGTGCCCGCCTGTAACAGAGCATCCCAGGCTGTGCGGGTAGACATCGATAGGGAGATCGAACGCGCTGCGATCACAGTCGTTGCGGCGGAAGCATTCGTCACCCTCCATGATATTCCAGCCCAGATTGGCGCCCGCGCTCCGTCCGGCAGGCAGCATGTGCACTTCTTCCAGACGGTTCTGCCCCACATCGGCAACAAACAGATCGCCGGTGGCGCGGTCGAATGAGAAACGCCACGGGTTCCGCACGCCATATATCCAGACTTCCTGCCGTCCGCTGCTGCCGTCAGCCCAGGGGTTGTCCGGAGGAATGGTGTAGGGAAGCGTTTCAACATTGATGCGCAGTATCTTCCCCAGGAGTGTCTGGCGATCCTGCCCGGCGCCCAATGGGTCACCGGCGCTGCCGCCGTCTCCCATTCCAATGTAGAGCATGCTGTCCGGTCCAAAGACGATCAGACCGCCATTATGGTTGGCGAATGGCTGGTCGATAGTCAGCACAACTTCCTCACTCGAAGGGTCGGCGCGGTTGCCTGCGGCGCTGAACCGTGAGACCACCGTATTGCCATCGTTGTCGGTGTAGTTGACGAAGAGCCATCCATTCTCGCGAAAACGGGGGTGAAAAGCGACGCTCAACAACCCCTGCTCGTTTGCGCGTGAACCAACCCGATCGGTAATGTCCAGAAATGGCTCTGGCAGCGTTTGTCCGTTGCGCACAATCTTGATGCGCCCGATTTTCTCGACAACGAATAATCGATCGCTGCCGTCGCCGGCATGGGTGATGTGCAGTGGTCGGTCGAAGCCATCAACAATCTGTTGCAGCACAATCTGCGGCGTCTGCTCCGGCTGCGCAGGTGCAGCGGGGGGCTGGGTGGGGATGCTTACCGGTGTGGCGGGCGGCTGTACTGGCGTGCTTGCTGGCGTGGCGGGCGTACTTGCTGGTGTGGCAGGTGGCTGCGTGGCGGCGCTTTCCGGCGCACCGGGAGTCGCAACCGGCGCGACCGGCACGGGTGTTGTCGCTGATGTTGGGATCAGGGTGCCAGTCGGTCGATTGGCGCCCGAAGAGGGGTTCAGTCCGCCGCTACAGCCGGTGAGCACGGCAAGAACCACCAGGAATGGAAACAATCGCATGAATGACTCCTTAAACTGTGAGCAGGCATGTTTAGATGAAGACCAACGCTTAAGCCAGATACCCTGGCACGCGGTTGATGGTCTTGCATCATCTGTTCTTGCCCATGCAGGTGGGCGTTGGGTGGGGCACAGCCCGCCGCTCCCTAACGGGGTTCTGTCCCGGAGCGCGCAGGCGTGCCGACCGGCTGACGCCGATCGTACAGGACCGGCTGAAGGTCTTTCAGACATTAATCCGGTCTATGCCGGTTGCCGTGGGGCTGAAGCCCTCGGCTCCCAGGGCAAAGCCCGCCTGCGCGGGCTAGCGGGGATTGTGTACTGAAAAACCATAAGCCGATCGTACCGCCGTGTACCACCGCCTTCAGGCGGTGACGGGACCGGCGAAAGCCGATCGTACCGGTTCCGCCGCCTTCAGGCGGTGACGAGACAGGCTAAAGCCTATCGTACCAGCCAGTCCCTTTTGCTCCGGAGCACGCAGGTGTGCCGGGTGTTGTCCTGCGCCACTGCTGCCCACTCACATCTTGGGTTGTGGACGGCCCAGGGGTGCGACGGTCGTTGCTGGCGCGCATACCGAACTTTACGTCCATCAGTGCCGGGCAGGCGACGGTAGAGCAGAGTACAACGGTCATACTATCGGCTATCTTCACACCAGCCATCCTCGCGGCGATGTGGGTGGTCTCCGGTTTGCGTGCGGGCGAGACGCCCGCGCACCCGGCGACTATGGTCACCCTGGTTCTTCATACTGCTGCGCCGCATACCGCTCAAGGAACACGGTTACAGCGCATCGGCTATCGGCTATGTTCACACCCCCTTACCTCATTCTGACTGACTTCGCACACTCGTTTGTGTGGGGTTCAGTAACTCTGCACTTTGTCATAAGAGTATTGTACCAGTCTCGCTCGCCGGACGTTCGCTGCACATGTGAGAAACTGCTCAGAGATCGTCTATCGGTTTGACAGCGTAGTATCTTCAGAGTATGCTTCTGACACGAGGCGCTGGAACATTCTTCTGATGCACATGATGCCCGTCACGCCGCTCCCGGTTCCTGACGATCTCGCCGGAGACCTGGCGAAAGTCGAACAGATCATTCATGCGCGCATGCACGCACGACCGATTGTCGCACAGACTGCGAGCGCTGCGTTACGCGGCATGGAAAAACCATATCTGCGCGCGGCGCTGGTTATGCTGGCAGCCCGGCTTGGTCGCTACGATGTGCGCCGCGTTATGCACGCCGCAGCAGCCGCGGAACTGATCCACTTCGCCACTGCCGTCCACGACGGTCTGATCAATGAGCCTGCACGGCGGCGCGGACAACCGATCAACGATCAGCGCTGGAACGGTGATGTGGCGCTGATGTCGGGCGATTACCTGCTGGCGCTGGCGGCATCCGAAATGGCGCTGGCGCCTGATGCGCGTATTATTGGCATGTATTCACATGCGGTGATGACGTTTTGCGAAGGTCGGCTGGCGCCGGTGATGACAGTTACGCCGCTCGATCAGGCGCTGGCGCAGCACGAGTATGCCGCGGAAAGCCGGACTGCCGCGCTCCTCGAGACGGCGGCGCGTGTCGGGGTTGTCTGCGGTAGCGGTGACGAGGCACTGGCCAATACCCTCGGGCGCTTTGGCAGGGAACTCGGTATGGCGATGCACGTTGCCGCCGAAGTGCGTGATTATGAAATCGATGGTAATCTTGGGGGACGCGACCTGCGCGCTGGTCGGATTACCCTGCCGTTGATCTATGCAGTCGATGCCGGGGGAGGTCTCGATCTGGCAGCGATTATCGACGAGCACCCGCTCGATGCGCAACGTCTGACCGCCGTCATCGATCAGGTACGCCGCCTCGGTATTCCGCAGGCGCGCGCCAGAATGCACGATCATGCGCAGCAGGCGGTTGCGATGCTGGTGTCCATTCCACCAGGCGCTGTTCGCGATGTGCTCGTTGCGCTTGCAGACAGAGTCACCCATATCTAAGGCTCTCGCGAGACGCTCGCTATGGCTGCATACACCGTGCGCTCCACCCGTCATACGTTTACTGTGACGCTTGCTGAACTCGAGCTGGAGTTTTCTCTCGACGATGGTGGGTTGCGTGCGCTCCGGCGACCGGACGGACCCGACATGATTGGGCGTGGGACGCCTCACGCCGGTATCGATGTCTCGCTCGCCGAAACTGGCTGGCTGACCGAGCGCTCGTTTGCGCGTTATCTCAACCATACCCTGTACACTATTCCCGGTGGTGTTGAAATTGTGGTCGTCATCGGTCTCGGTCCGCTGAAGATCTATGATCGCTACCGGGTGGTTGGATCGCTCATCACGCGCCGCATTAGTCTGGAGAATGCAGGCGAGGACGAGCTGGCGCTGTGCGGCGTCCGCCTGGCGATCAGCGGCGTGTGTGTCGGTGTACCCGAACGCTGCCGCTTTGAAGCTCCTGCAAATGTGATTCGTCCACGTCTGCCCATTGCCACGCTGCGTAGCGATCTTCATCACCGCCACTGGTCGGACGCGACCACGCTCGAGACCCCGGCGTTCGCCCTCGCACCCGCCGACTCACCTGGGCTGCTCGCACTGCACAACGATACTGTGGGCGAAACGCTGGCATGCTGGTATGCCGATACGTCCAATCCGGCGCGTCCGCGCGTCGAAGGTGATGGCAGCGCCGTCATCCTGCTTCACGAGATCCGGATCGCTGAACGCCTGCGGGTCGAAGTAGCGTTGTCGATCGGTGTGCAGATGCTTCTGGTGGAACAGGCGCCCTGGCGCGAGGCATTGCCGCGTATTCGCCAGATGATGTCACACGGACGAGCCACTGCGCCGACGCCGCCTGAATGGCTCGCAGATGAGGCAATCTTCGTCACCCACCCGGCGCGCTATGGCGGGTTCGATGGGATGATCGAGGCGCTCGATGCGATCCGACACCTCGGCTGCGCTACGATCAACCTTCTGCCGGTGCACGACATCGCCGCGCCCGATCAGCATGCAGTGGAGTGGTCTTCGACGCAACCGGAAGACCTCTATGCGCTGCGCGCGTTCTCTGCTCTGGATGAGTCGTATGGCGGCATCGAAGGGTTGCGCCGCCTGACCGGCGCAGCGCATGCGCGCAATATGCGGGTGGTGATCGACCTTCCGCTCTCCGGATGCGCTGCCGATTCGCCATACGTCCAGAATCATCCGGAATGGTTCTGCCTGGATCAGACAGGACAGTTCATTCGCTTTTCCGGCGAGGTCGATACGCTCTACTTCGACTGGCGCAATGCCAGTTTACGTTCGCTCGTCATCGGTGAAGCGATGGAGTTGATGGAACAGACTGGCATCGACGGCTTTCGCGTACTGGTGGCGCGCGATGTGCCGCCGGGATGGCCGCTCGGCGCGGCAGTTGGCGGAAGCAGCAGTATGGGCGTGACGCGCATGATCGAAGAGTTGTATGCTGTTATGCGCCAGCGCCGTCCCGATGCGGCGCTGCTCACCGATCTGGCAGGACCATTGCTGGCGTCCGCGCGGGATCTGCTCATCGATGAATCGGCCCACCACATGTTCATCCATCTGGCAATCGGGCGTTTGAGTGTGCCCGAAATGCAGCACTGGCTCATCGACGCGCTGGCAGTCAGCGAACCTGGAACACTGCGGGCCTGCTTCACCGAGAACCATCATTCGTGTGTGAGCAATCCACTGGCGGAAGTGCTGCGCGGTTCGCGCGCGGCTCGAATGATCCTGGCAGGGATGATCGGGTTTGGATATGTGCCGCTGATTCGCGCCGGACAGGAACAAAATCAGGACGACCGGGCGTTCATCATGCGTCTGCTCAATGCACGTGCGCGCAGTGTTGCATTGCGACGCGGAACGGTTGAGCCCGAAGGCGCGCGCTGCAACGATCCGGCGATCTTCGTTGTGCTGCGCCGCCACGAGGAGGAGTGCGTCGTTACCCTGTTGAACGCCAGCCCGATGCGCCGTCAGGCGATCCTTGAATTGCCCCGCTCCCATCTGTCAGACGGTGAGTACCTGGTGAGCGACCTGCTCGATGAGCCGTTGGGAGGCGGAGATACCGGCGTTCTGCTGCACTGCAACGATCTGACAGCGTTTCCCGTCACCCTGGATCCGTTTGCCGTGCGCTTCCTTGCGTTGCGTCCCGTCGCACCTCCAGTCCTCCATTCCGTCAATGGCGATGGACAGCAGGAACCAGGAAGCAGGAACTAATACCATTTTTGATTTTAGATTTTAGATTTTTGATTTTGGAGTACTACGCCTGACATCACTAAGCCTGAAACCATGCATGACAATGCAGCACTATCAACGACAACTGGTATAAGCGCCTGTTCGAAAAACCGCATCCTGAGTAGCGCGCAGCGCGTATCGAAGAGGCGGTTTTTCGGTATCGTGCGTTATTCGACAGGCTCTAAGCGCCAGAAACCAGCAACCGCGCCCGGGAAATCCGGTAATAAAAACCAAAAATCAAGCGATCAGGTAATAAAAATCCAACAATCAACAAAATCCAATAAATAAAGCAACATCAACTAAAAATCAAGAAAATAGTCGGACGGGTGTTGAACACCAACATAATCAAGTAATCAAACGCCACGAGCCAACCATCAACACAATCAAGTAATCAACACAATCAAGTAATCAAACGCCACGAGCCAACCATCAACACAATCAAGTAATCAACACAATCAAGTAATCAAACGCCACGAGCCAACCATCAACACAATCAAGTAATCAACACAATCAAGTAATCAAACGCCACGAACCAACCATCAGCACAATCAAGTAATCAAATCAATCAAGCAATCAAATCAATCAAGCAATCAAAAATCACGTCGCTCCTCCATCACCGTTGCAGCACACTTTTCGCCACTGATCATGGCAGCATTCAGACTGCTGGCTTCGGTAAACTCACCGGCAAAATAGAGCCCTGGTCGTCCACTCCGATTGTCAGGCAGCAGCGGATGAATGCCCGGCGCCTGCGGGAACTGCGCGTAGGAGATACGATAGAGCCGCAACGGTTGATACCCTTCGAGCGCCGTCAGCACTGCGGTATCACCGGCGAACATACGGCGCAGATCGGCGAGCGTCGCGTGGTAAAGGTCATCGTCGCTCAACGAACTGGCGCCGAGGATGGTTGCGCTCAGCAAATGGCGTCCCGGTGGCGCATATTCTGGCGCAACATTACTGATCATCTGTGCATTGTTGACAAGCGCGTCAGGGGCAGCATTCAGGGCGATCTTGCGTCCACGATACAACGACGCACTTCCGCCAAAGTAGAGCGTTATCGTCTGAAGCGCCCCCTGCGGCATCGGCAGACCGCTCAAACGGGCCGCTTCGGGCGCCGGCGTCGCCACTACCACCGCGTCGGCGAACACTTCCTCGCCCGACGCCAGCCGTGCTCCAGTGACCCGTCCACTATCGGTGATGAGTTCGGCAACCGGAGCATTCAACCGGATCAAACCGCGCTCCAGGAGCGCACCGCCGAGCTGCCCGGCGATCGCCCCCATGCCGCGCGCGGGGAGTGCAGCCGGACCCTCGCTCAGCATCTTGAAGTCGAAGCGGAAGCACTTGGCGCTGGTGCGCAGGCTGCGGTCGAGAAAAATCCCGCCGTAGAACGGTCTGAAGAAGGAATTAATCGTCTGTTCGCTGAACCCGAGACGGCGCAGATAGGAGAGGGTTGTCTCATCTTCGCCCGCCAGCACCTCGTCGATCGAGCGGCGGCGCAGATATTGTGCGAGGAGCAGGACTCGCGCCTTGTCGAGGGGCGGTACAACTGGCGTCAGCGCCGCATCGAGCGCCGCCGCCCGATCCCGGAATGGATCGGTCAGAACGAAACGCTTCCCAGCCAGACAGATGATTGCCCCCGGGTCGAAGCGCCGTAACTGCAACGCCTCCAGATCGAGGTGGCGCCGCGCTGCCGGATATGACTCGAACAGCACCTGAAACCCGCGGTCGAACGTAAAACCGTCAGCCTGGTCGGAGCGAACCCGTCCACCAATCCCATCGCTGGCGTCCACAATCGTCACCTGCACACCAAGTGTATCGAGGATGCGCCCACAGGTCAATCCGGCGAGGCCCGCGCCAATAATCAGGACATGCATAGGCAATGTGCTCGTTTCCAGTATGAACTATCCCTCAATTGCGTATGCTTGACAAAATGAATGATGGGTGGAAAGATGTCTGGCAGGCAGTCGTCTGGTGAGCCAGTCTGGGCGCTACCGCGCACCGCCAGACCCATTATAAAGCAAAAAGGTATCAATGATGGCTACGAATCCTCTCTCTCTCCAGATGTACACGTTGCGTGACCTGGCGGCAACCGATTATCCCGGCACATTGCGGAAGGTGAAGGAGATCGGGTATGGCGCGGTCGAAATCGCAGGCTTCGGTGGCATGAGCGCTGCCGCGCTGCGCCGCGAACTCGACGAGATCGGGCTCATCGTTTCCGGCGCCCATGTACCGATCGAGATGCTCGAGAATCAGCTCGAGGCAGTGATTGCCGATATGCAGACCCTCGGCGCGCCGTACCTGATCTGCCCGTGGATGCCGCCGGAGCGCCGCCGCAGCGCCGATGACTACCGCGCGCTGGCGCGCATCCTCACCGGCATCGGCGCAACTGTCGCCGGCGCCGGATTGACCTTTTGTTACCATCACCACGACTTTGAACTGCAATCCTTCGGCGACGCGACCGGGTTGCATCTTTTGCTCCACGAATGCGAACCTGGCGCCGTGGCATTCGAGATTGACGTGTACTGGGCCGCTTACGCAGGGGTCGATCCGGTGCAGTTGATCAACGAGTTTGCCGGACGCGCGCCGCTTATCCACCTGAAAGACATGGCGCCCGGCAGTCGAACATTCGCCGAGGTCGGGCATGGCACGCTGAACATCCCCGCCATCGTGAGCGCAGCGCGCGCCGCCGGCGCACAGTGGTTCATCGTCGAACAGGACGTTTGCCAGCGCCCGCCGCTTGAGAGTGTGCAGATGAGTTACGAGTACCTGAAGAATCTTGGATCGACGGGTACCTGAAACTCCTCTATCGAACGAACCACACGCATTCTCTGTAATGCTTTTGTTATTTCGGATTATAGCGGACGAGAGAGTTGCCACGCTTCAGGGGCAAACCACACGCATTCTCTGTAATGCTTTTGTTGCGCTCTCCCCTCTATAATTTGTGCGAGATGTTACGGCTATCCTCATTTCTGACATCCAGAGAACACCTGACTGACAAACAACAATCGAGCATCGTCAAAGGATGGTTACGGAATTGTAACTGGCTGGTGATAAGGTCATAGCATGGCATGGTAGCGTTGCATAGACACCCAGACGTACCAGACACAACGACGCCAGGCCTCAGGTTGCGCAGCCAGCCTCGCGCCGGCAATCCTTGTGATGACGCAATTGCCGATGTCACTCACACGCCTGGGTTCGACCGGTTGACTCACACTTTCACTACACTGACCAGAGTTGACTGCAGTTGTGCAGACCGTCGTCGCCTGCTCAATCAACTCTTTCCCTGACAGGGCAGGGTCTGCCAATGAAATACCGCAGCGGTCTTCACACTCAACATATTGCCCAGACTGCCGATGTCGCTCCGCCTCCACAGGCGCCGCAACCACGAATTGCTTCTGGACTGCTCTCGCTGTGTTCGCCGACCCTCATGTCTGGCGCTGCTGTGCTGACTGCTCTGGGCGCACTGGCATGCTCTATTGCCCCTTCACCATCAACCAATGGCGCACTGCTCGCGCAGCGCAAGACGATGCAGGTTGAACACTCGCAGTTCCCTGGCGGATTTCTCCAGCGGATACAGGATCTGGCGCTGGTCTATCGCTTTTCACAACCTGCCGCTCAGACAACGTCAAAGCCGGCAACCGGCGCGCGTTATTGGGAGCTTGATACATTGCGCGGTCTGGCGATCAGTTTAATGATCGGTCTCCATGCGCTGATGGTTGGTGGACTGGCAACGCCATTCCTTGCCGGAGCGCCGGCGCTCTGGAGGGCGATGACCCTGCCGATTTGCTACGGTCCTATGGCCGGTTTTCACACAGCCGCTCTCTGGCATCACCCCGGTCTCGGCATTCGCCGTCTCGACGAGCAGGCGCGACGCCAACCGGCGCTGAAAGCGGCATTGATGGCGGGATATGCTGCTGTCGCAACAGTCGTGCTGAGCGCAGTGCAGGCGCTTGGAATGGTCGCCGAGTCCTTTATGGGCATTGCGGGTCTGAGCCTGGCAGTCAGTCATCAGCGGCTCAAAGCGCGTGGACTATCACGCTGGAAACGGATACGTCACCACGTTGCGCGTGGCGCCGGTTTATTTGCGCTGGGAATGGGATTGACCGCGTTCACATGGCTGCTCTTTCCCGATCAGTTTATTATCTTTGGCATTCTGCACCTGTTAGGCTCATCGGTGATGCTGGCGGCTCCCTTTCTCGAGTTGCCGCCCTGGGTCAGCATTGTCGCCGGTTTTGGCATTCTGGCTGCGGGGGTCTGGATCACGCCACATATGCCTGTTCTTGGACTGTGGGCTATTCCTTTCGGCTTTGGCCCACCGAGTCGCGCCATGCTCGATTACTTCCCGCTCGTGCCGTGGGCAGGCATGCTCTTGCTACATACCGGGATTGGTCGCCTGATCTATCATGAGGATGGCCGGCGCGTCTTCAGTTTGCCCGATCTCTCACAGACTCGACCGGTGCAGGCTCTTTCCAGAATTGGTCGCAACTCGCTCAAAATGTATCTCGTCCAGTCTCCTTTTACCTTCGGAGGAATGGGAGCGCTCTCGTGAAACGATTTCATTCTGGTTCATCATCGCTGCTGCATCGTTCGATCCTGTTGTTTTTGATAGCAGCGCTTCTGATTGGGTGCGGCGGTCAACCCGGGCCGACGCCAACTCCGACCAGTTCGTTATTGACAAGTGATATTGAACCGGCGCCGACTGCGAGTGGTGCGGAGGCGCCACCAGCGGTCGGCGCGACAGTTGCCAGGATTGGGTTTCAACCGAAGGTGCATGGCTTTCAATTTGCAAACTATGGCAGTGAATATGCCGACAGCGATCTGACCGTCAACGAACTGCGCCAGATGTTTGGTGATGTGGTCTGTGCCCGGATTCAGAACGGGAACTGTGTTCTCAAACCCAATGCCAGGCTCTGGATGCAGGAAATCAACAATGCGATGCTCGGCGGTCACTGTGAAGGGATGGCTGTGCTCAGTCTCGCCTTTTTCGCCGGGCGTGAAGATTCTGTCCGCTATGGCGGCAGTCCGCCTTTCAGCCTGCAACCGAGCGCGCCATTGCTGCGCCGGATCGCGTACTACTGGGCGACACAGACGCTTGATCCGGTGATCATGGCGACCATACGCGGTACACCCAACGACATTCTGGCGGCGCTGCAGGAAGCGTTTGTTGCGGGTAACGAGCTGTACACGATCGGCATCTATCAGCAAGAGGCAAGTGGTCACGCCGTGACCCCTTATGCTATCAGCGATCAGGGTGGCGGCATCTACTGGATCTATGTCTATGATAACAATTTTCCTGGTGAGGAAAAGTATATTGAGATTGATACCAGCGCTAATACGTGGACGTATGCCCTCGCGGCGCTTAATCCCGCCAGTGATCCGGCGCCGTGGCGTGGCGATGCCAGCACCCTCTCACTCGAGCTTACACCACTATCGATCCGCGATAAACCGATGCCCTGTCCCTTTTGCGCTGAAACGAGCGGCAGCGCCTCTTCCGATCCGAACCTCTTCTTCAGCGTTGCCGGTCAGACCAGTTCGAGCCGGTCGACCATTGTGGCCGTCGCCTCACGGGGTCGCGCGGCCAGCGTCAGCGATACCCAGCGCAGTGTGGCGGCGCCCAGTGTTCAGCCGGTCGTGACTACGGCCAGTGGCCAGCGAGTGGGAGTCATCAATGGTCGAACTGTCAACGAAGTGCCCGGTGCGCGAGTCGTGCGGTTGCGCGGAGTGCTTTACAATAACCAGCCGCCATTGATTATCTTGCCCGCTGGTCTTGATGTGACCATTTCTTACACGCTCAGCGATCCGGCTGCCGGCCAGGAACAGGTGTCGATTGGGGTCTTTCGACCCGGCACGACCTTTGTGGTCGATGGTGTGCAAACCCGTCCTGGTCAACAACCGGAAATTCAACTGACCGGAAAGACATCGTTTGCAGTCAGGTCCAATGGTCCGTCTCAACCCCGACTCTGGCTGGGGCTGGACGCAAAGACGAACCAACTCTTCCAGATCAATTCCTTTGCCTTTGATAGCCAGACAACACTGCAGATGCAGGTCGATCCTGACAATGGTCGGCTCACTGTTGGCGGTGATCAGAGCGCTTCTGGATCGTACAATCTCATGATTGCGACGCTCGATCAGGCAGGTGAACGAGTCTTTGCCTCCAGTCAGATCAGCGCCGATGGTGATCTTACCTTTGATGTCGGGGAATGGACGGGCAGTGGTCCGATGAATGTGTTTGTTGACCAGGATGGCGATGGTCAATCTGAAGCAACTCTTAACCTCGAGGATGAGGGATTAGCAGCTTTATTAGCCGGTGATGCCGATCTGATCCAGACAGAGGCGATAGCGTTGCTGGAGATGGTTGGTGAGTATGCTTCAACCGGTGAGATTGTCGGTCTTATCGAGAAAGGCGGTATTCCGGTGGCAGATCTGGCGGATCTGTTGAGCGATCTGTCGCCCAATGCAATAGCGGAAATCGTCGATGGTCTCGCGCTCTCTCCGGAGGAGCAGTCCCGCCTGCTTGAAGAATTGAGACGCGATGAGAATGCTGATGGTGGGGATAATGACGCGGGCGGCGGGGAAGACAGCGGCGGCGGGGAAGACAGCGGCGGCGGGGATAACGACGCGGGCGGCGGGGAAGACAGCGGCGGCGGGGAAGACAGCGGCGGCGGGGAAGACAGCGGCGGCGGGGAAGACAGCGGCGGCGGGGAAGACAGCGGCGGCGGGGAAGACGATAATGGGGGGGATAACTAGCAGCGATCAGCATTACCGCGACATCATAACATTATGAGTCGATCCAGGCGCCATCAGGACAACAAACACTCTAACTGCAGCAGTCCGCAACATTGCCCGGCAGATCGCGTCATCGGACCGGTCGTTGCAGTGATGACACAAAAGTGAGGAAATGCGATGGGCAAAACGGTGATCAACTCGATACTGCAGAAATATCCTTCTGCCAGGTCAGTCCATTGCAACCGGCATCGTTGCATCGGCACAGGTCTGTGCGAGGCACGCGACGTGCTGGACGGTGCGCGTAGCATCAGGCGGATCGATTGCCATACCTGCGCCGGTCTGAAGCAACGAACCGCTCTGCGCAGCGGCGGTCTCAATCACGTGAACAGTCGGGTGTTTGAAACCCCGGCTGACTATAACCAGATCACTCGCTAACTGAAGCAGGAGTAACCAGGCATGTCAACATCGTCTTCAGCCAACAAAGTACGTCCATCCAGGCGGTCAACCGAGGTCTGCTCACCGCCGCAACGTTCGGCTGCCAGTCTCCCTGGTCTGAGAAAGCAGACGAAACTACATGTGGGGAGTACTGCCGCATATCAACCAAGTCTGGAACAGCATACACCTTGATCCATTCGCAATCTGATAGACAGGAAGGGGCATTTTGATGCCAAAGGCTCTGGTGCGCCAGGGGAGAGCGGCGGTTCTGGCAACTACAGAATCAGTGGAGGTGAGCATACCGGTATTATCACATCCACATCGTTCAACCTTGCCGACAATGTCTGGCATATATCGACAGACAGGGATTCGAAGTGGCTGCACAGTCACGCCGGGTGGAGTGCAGTGCGCACTCGGTTCAAGTTTTGGAGTGGCGGTCACTCAGCCGTCTGGCTAGCCGTGATCAGTCCATCAGGATCAGCGCCAGCGCTCGACAAACCATTCAGTGAGGAAAGCAATGGCTGATCGCACACCTTTGTCTGCTAAGCCGCTCACTGCAGTGAAAACGCCAGCTGCTGTTGAGCAACCGCAACCGATCAATCCATCGGTTTCTCAGCCTGGACTGGTTCGCCGCACTGGTCTGTACAGTGGGAGCGGCGGTTCACGCTGCGTAAGCACTCCCGATGGCACAGTTCGTTGCTCGTAACGCTGGTGAGGTCTCCACTAACCAGCGTTATTATGGTTTTTCAGTACATACGTAGTCCGCGCAGGCAGGCTTTGCCCTGCCAGTCGAGGGCTTCAGCCCAACGGCATCGGACGGGCTTCACCCGCCGTCGGAGCCGCGCGCCGCGCGCTGATCGTATGCAACGCTATTGGCTATCGCCTATCGGCTACGCCAACAGGTGCTCTTTGTCCTGCCAGCCGAGGGCTTCCGGTGTATACTGGATTCATTGCTGAAAGACCATTTCACGGCTTCATGAACTCTTTCAGGATCACGCCAGATATGACCCAGTCATCGCCGCCATCGATCGGATGCCAGACGAAAATCGCTCTTCCTTGCGCTGATGGTCACAGGTGCACCAGGATGAGCGCTCGCACCGGCGTGCGAAGCGACAGCGATTCGCCAACCTGCCGTGAGGACTCTCGATGGCTGGTCATCTGTTTATAACCGATCAGGTCGGATGTCGTGGTTGCCCGTGTGATACCCGTTGATACAGGCAGCCACATCTCTTGAGTAAGCGAGAAGGAAATGACACTCATCAAACTATTGACTCCTCGCCGCTGTTCGGATCAGCGTCGAAGCAAGCCACAACCGAAAACCAGTCACGCCGGGCTGGCAATTCTCAGCGGTCTCCGATCCGGCGCCGGTCCGGCGTGCGGACAACCGCGCCCGCCAGGCGCCGTCGCTTGCGTGGATGGACGCTGGGTTTGACACATCGGGTTATGCACAGATGTAAAACACGATGAGCCTTGCGTTTGCAACCTGGCCTGCTGCACGCCTTGATGAAGCTGCGGAGATGCTGGCTATCCGGGCTGGTTTGGCGTCAGCACCGGCAGTAGCCCCATTGGCTGAACGCGGGCCGCCTGATCTGAGCGACGAAGCGCTGGGACGCTGGCTGACAGCGCGTTTGTTCAGGTTAGGGCTGGAGGTTGAATCCGTAGAGATAACCTATCCAGAAGTTGAGACCTTTCTGCGACAGGCTGGACCTGCCCTGATTCGAGTATCCGGCAAACCGGCGGCGTATCTTGCTGTACTGCGCAGTCAGCGCCAGACGGTGATCGTTATCAGCCCCGACGGACGGCAGCATCGCCTGCCGATCGCTCAGGCGCGGGCTGCGTTGTGCGCCGGTTTGGAAGCGTCGGTGCAGGCTGTAACCGATCAGTTCTTGAACGAAATCGATCTGGCGCCGGGACGCTGGCAGCGTGTCCAGGCCGCTCTCCTCAATGAACAGTTACGAGATGTACGGATCGGCGGCAGCTGGCTGATACGGCTCGCTCCCGGCGCCAACCTCTGGGCGCATCTCCGTCGGGCTCGTCTGTTCCCCTTTGTAGGGGTATTGGCAGGTGCGTTCGCAGTTGAACAACTCTTGCTCGCCGGCGGATGGGCGGTGATTGGACGCGCCGTGCTCTATGGTAATCTTTCGTGGGTTAGCGCTGGAGCGTGGTTCCTGCTGCTCCTGACCGCCATTCCCTTCCAGATCCTCAATGGATGGGCGCAACATCGCTTTGCCCTCAATGTCGGTGTGCTCTTTCGCGATCAACTGTTGAACGGTGTGTTGCGTCTCTCGCCTGACCAGATCCGCCATCAGGGAGCCGGCAGTTTTCTGGGGCGGGTCATGGAGGCTGAGGCATTCGAGATGCTGACCCTGGGCGGCGGATTTCTTGCCTTAGTCGCATTGTTTCAGGTTGGTCTGGCTGCCGTCGTGCTGGCGCTGGGGGCTGGCGGCTGGTTGCATACGCTGATCCTCTTTCTGTGGCTGGCAGTCTCGATGGTTCTGCTGTGGCGCTATGCCCAGCGATCCCGGACGTGGATCGAGACCTATCGTGCTATGACCGCCGATCTGGTCGAGCGAATGGCTGGTCAACGCACTCGGTTGGTGCAAGAAGATCGTGCGCACTGGCACGATGAGGAAGACAGCGCACTTCACCGCTACACCGAACTGTCGCGCCGCCTTGACGCTGCAGGTGTTGGTTTGCAGGCGATTGTCACCCGTGGCTGGTTCATTGCTGGTATATCTGTCCTTTTACCGGCTTTTCTTGGCGGTAGCGCCAGCGCTTCTGCGCTTGGCATTGGAGTGGGTGGGACGCTGCTGGCAGCGCAGGCCTTTCAAGGGCTTGTCAGCGGCGTTGTGAGTCTGACAGCAGCGTGGCTGGCATGGGGGCAGATCAGTCCGCTTTTGCAGGCTGCACGTCAGTCAGCCGCCGAACGCGCGTCTTCCCTCAACGCACTGCCCGCGCCAGTGGTTCCCGCCGGGCAAGCCCTGCTGATCGGGCGTGATCTTGGTTTCCGCTACCACGAGCGGCAACGACCAGTCTTGCAGCGATGCCATGTCACCATCAATGATGGTGATCGCATTTTACTGGAAGGTTCATCAGGCAGCGGAAAATCAACGCTGGCGGCTATTCTGGCGGGGCTGCGCCAGCCGCAGACGGGTCTTTTGCTCTTGCGAGGCTTCGACCGGCAAACGATCGGCGATCTTGAATGGCGACGGCGGGTTGTTGTAGCGCCGCAATTCCATGAGAACCATATTTTCACCGAGACATTCGCCTTCAATCTGTTAATGGGGCGAGGCTGGCCACCGACCGAGCGCGATCTGCGTGATGCTGAAGCAGTCTGCACCGCTCTCGGTCTCGACGATCTCCTGGTGCGAATGCCGGCCGGTATGCAGCAGATGATCGGTGAAGGCGGCTGGCAACTTTCACATGGGGAACGTAGTCGCCTCTTTCTGGCCCGCGCTCTGCTGCAGGGCGCCGATGTCATCATTCTTGATGAAAGTTTTGCCGCTCTCGACCCTGAACATTTGCAGCGCGCCATGGCGTGTGCGCGGCGAATGGCGCCGACGTTAGTGGTGATTGCCCATCCGTAAGCAAGGTGATGTATGAACATCGACTCGTTTTTTGATCTGGTATTCCTGATCGGACTCAGCCTCTTCATCATCTCAACCGGGTTCACCATTGTGCGCATTATCCTGCGCCAGGGGTGGGGTGCAGCGTGGGAACGGGTCAGGAAGCCCTTCTTCTGGTGGCCGTTACTGGTCTTAGTTCCGCTCTTCCTGATCAGCCAGAGCATCATCTTTATTCCGCCCCAGCAGATGGGCGTCGTTATATCGGCGCTTTCGCCAAAGGGCTATCGTGACCAGCGACTCGAGTCGGGTATGCACGTTATCATTCCGTTGCTTGAACGGGTGGAACTTTATCCGCGGCTTACCAGGACCTATACGCTATCGCGCAACCCGCTTGAAGGCGAGTCTATGGGCGACAACGCCATTACAGCGCGCACTGCCGATGGGCAAGAGATAGCCATCGACGTTTCTATGATCTACCGGCTCGATCCCTATCAAGTCGTTCAGCTGCATATTGCATGGCAGGATCGCTACGAACGCGACCTGATCCGTCCGCTTTTGCAAGGGCTGGTGCGGCGGACAGTGGCTGGCTTTACTGTCGATGAAGTCAACAGCATCAAGCGCCAGACGCTTGAAGCGACGATCACCCAGGAACTGAGTGCTGTTTTGAGCGAGCAGGGCATTGTGCTCGAACAATTTCTCCTGCGCCAGATTGAATTTTCACCTGAATATGCCGCCTCGGTCGAGCAGAAGCAGGTTGCACTCCAGCGGGCTGTCCAGCGAGAATACGAAGCCGAGCAGATCCGTGTGCTGGCTGAAGGCGAAGCTGCGCGTGTGCTGCGTATGGCTCAGGCCGAAGCCGAAGCGCTGTCTCTCATCGCAGCCGTGCTGAAAGACAATCCTGATCTCTTGACGTACCAGTACATCGCCAAAATTGCATCTAATATTCGGGTGATGCTGCTGCCAAGCAATGCGCCGCTGATCCTGCCGCTCGATCAGGCGACGGTCGGACTCGATGATGCGACGCCAACGTCAGCGCCCGCGCCGACGTCCACACCCGTCTCTTCATCGGTTGCTACCCCATAGGAGTGAGGCGGTTCTGCTCATGACCATCTGTGCAGCATGGTTCTGTCCAGGATTTGTTTTCTGTCCGGACTGCCACAATGACGGGTTGACAGAATAATATCAGCACGCAGATGGTAGCGCCCTTGCACTGCCATCGAGCGTTGAGGATAGCGGATTATGAAACGACAGCGATGTTCTGTAGCGACATTCATCTGGTTTATCGGCTGGTGGCTGACGCTGAGCGCCTGTACATCAGCGACTTTGCCCGCCGGCTGTCCGCCGGCATGCTTTCGCGCCGATCTCCGTGAGCGTGATCTGCGCTCATTCAGTTTGACCGGCGCCAACCTGAGCGCTGCCAACCTGGGTGGCGCCGATCTGAGCGGGGTTGATCTCAGTCATGCCTCTCTCGTCGGTGCGAATCTCAAAAATGCCAACCTGACCGGCGCTAACCTGACCGGCGCCAACCTGACCGGCGCCGACCTGAGCAACGCGAGCCTGGGTGGTGTGCTGCTGACCGGCGCCACTCTGGAAAGCGCGATACTGATCGGCGCTGATCTGACTACGGTTGATCTCAGTGGTGTCAACCTGATCGGTGTGCGTCTCGCGCATGCGCGGCTGGTTGGAGTCAATTTGAGCGGGGTTGAGTTGCGGGGCGCGGTGATGGAAGGCGCCGATCTTCACGGGGCTAATTTGAGTGGGATCAATCTGAGTGGCGCGAATCTCAGTAAAGCGAAACTTGATGGCACCAACTTCTCAAACGCCATTCTTTCGGGGATCAACTTGAGCGGATCCGAGATGATCGGCGTCAATCTGACCAGCGCCGATCTCAACGGCGCACTGATGGTTGGTGTGTATATGCCAGGAGCAACCCTCGACAATGCGACTCTCGTCGGCGCCGACCTGCGCGGGGCTGATCTAAGCGGCGCCACGCTCTACGGCGCAAATTTCACTGATGCCCGAATCGAAAGCACCGGGTCGAACAGTGACGAAGCCAACGAACAAATCTTCAGCAATCTGACTGAAGCCGAACGGGCGCAGTTGCTGGTGAACACGTTCTTTGATGGCGCACGATACAATGCTGCAACCATCTGGCCGGAAGGGTATGTGCCGCCGCGTACAGCGGTGCTCGATGGAAACCGGTGAACAGATATGGGCATGCCCTTTTCACGTACTCTCCGCGCGCTTGAGCATGATCGATCCAGTATGGGATTGGTCGCATTGGCTGGCGCTCTGCTGATCTGCAGCGCATGGTCGCTCTGGTTTTTCGGCGCGCGGTTGTCACTCTATCAAACAACCAGCATGGTCGAGGTAACGCGGCGAAACGACGTGATCGCGTACTTTCCTCACGGTACGCCAGTGCCAGCCCGTGGTCAGCCGGCGCAGATTCGTCTGATCAATGGCGCCACCGACATTCCGGCGATTGTCGTTGAAGCCTCTATCGAGCGCGATGGTCGGATAAAAGCCGTATTGACGCCACAGGCGGCGTTTCCGGTCACCCTCGTTGCTGCCGAGATCGGGCAGGTTGCGATTGAAACTGCACGGGTGTCGCCGGCGATGATTGTGTTGGGTGAAGGATCGTAGCACTCATCTGGTATCCAGCGAGAGTCCTGTGCAACAACGCATCTTAGCGCCAGAAATCATTCAAACCTCGGCAATGGATTGCGGTCCTGCAGCACTGGCATGCCTCTTGCAAGGATTCGGCGTTCCAGTCAACTATGCTCGCTTACGCGAAGCGTGTCAGACCGATGTCGATGGGACGTCTATCGATACGATCGAAGATGTGGCGAATCAGCTGGGGCTGATCGCCGAGCAGATCATCATCCCGGCTGACCACGTGCTCGTACCGGCAGCGCAGGCGTTGCCAGCGCTGGCGATTGTGCGCCAGCCTGACGGGTTGACTCATTTTGTTGTGCTCTGGAGTCGGATCGGCGGATTGGTGCAGGTGATGGATCCGGCCAGTGGTCGGCGCTGGATTACGCCGGCGCGATTGCTCGATGAACTCTATCTGCATACCGCTACTGTTCCAGCAGCTGAATGGCGCGCATGGGCTGGGGGTGAAGGGTTTCTCTCCCCGCTGCGCGAACGACTGCTCAGTCTTGGCGTGGAAGAAGCAGTCATTGACGCCTTGATCGAAGGGGCTGTCGCTGATCCTGGCTGGCGCGGCCTGGCGACCCTTGATGCGGCAACCCGCATGGCGACGACCATGACTGCCAGCGGCGGCGTTGAACGTGGCAGTGAAGCGCGTACCTTGCTGCAACGGCTCTGTGCTGATCAGGAGCGATCAACTGCCATGATTCCGCCGACATTCTGGCTGGTGCAGCCCGGTCCGGTTGCCGATGAGGAACTGGTGCAGTTTCGCGGTGCAGTGCTGGTGCGGATCGCTGGTCGGCGCAGCGACGGAGCAATCGATCTGCCGGCGGCGCTGGCGCAGGCGATGCGCGAACCGGCGCCTCAACCTGAGCGGACGGTATTGCAGCTGTTGTGGCGTGACAGCGGACTATCCGTGGTGATCGCGCTGCTGGCCATTGCGATGATATCTGGTGGTCTGATTATTGAAGCGCTTCTGCTCCGTGGATTGATCGACACCGATCTGAACCTTTCGGCGGAGCAGCGCACGATCATTGCCGGGGCGCTGATTGTCTTTGCAGTCGTTATGCTGCTGCTCGAATTGCCAGTTGCGGCGCTCATCGCCCGCAGCGGTCGTCGATTGGAGACACGGCTTCGGATCGCACTTCTGCGCAAGATACCCCGCTTAGGAGACGCCTACTTTCACAGCCGGCTGGTGTCGGATATGACCCAGCGCGCGCATGATCTGCGTCAGCTGCGCTTACTGCCAGGATTGATCGCCACCGGCGCGCGCCAGATCTGTCAGATTACCCTGACCATGATCGGTTTGATCTGGTTTGCGCCGGCGAGTGCAATCCCGGCGGCGCTCTCGGCTGCCAGCGCGCTGGGTCTTGCGCTGCTGTCACAACCAGTGCTGGCGGAGACCGATCTGCGCGTACGCACGCATATTGGCGGACTCAGCCGTTATTATCTCGATGCGCTGCTCGGACTGACACCACTCCACGCGCATCGCGCCGAAACCAGCCTCCGCCGTGAACACGAGAGTCTGCTGGTGGAATGGGCGCGGGCCAGTCGTCATGTGCATCGACTCAGTCTCTGGCTGCAGGCTATTGGAGCGCTGCTTGGCGTCGGATTTACCGGCTTGATTCTGTATAGCTTCCTGAGCGCGGGCGGCGATGGCGGCAGTGCCCTCCTGCTGCTCTATTGGGCGATGAACCTGCCTCTGCTGGGACATTCACTGGCTCTGACCCTTCAGCAATATCCGCCGCTCCGCAGCCGACTGGCGCGCCTGCTGGAACCGCTTGGCGCACCCGAAAGCGCCGAGACTGCTCCAATCAGCCGTACACCGGAATTGACCGGTTGTGCGATCACGTTCACAGAGGTCGATGTGATCGCTGGCGGGCGATCCATCTTACACAACATCAACCTCGACATCCGTCCCGGTGAACACATCGCTATCGTCGGGCCGTCGGGGGCAGGCAAATCGAGTCTGGTCAGAGTCTTACTCGGCTTGCGCCAGCCTGCGTGTGGCGTCGTGCAGATCGACGGTGCGCCGCTGACCGATCACCTGTTGCCGTCCGTGCGGGCAGCCGCCGTCTGGGTCGATCCGACAGTCCAGATCTGGAATCGCTCACTCCTCTCCAACCTGTGTTATGGAACGACTGGTCAAGGAACATCTGAGTGCGTGTTTGACAGTCACACGTTGAGCGAAGCCGATCTGTTCGAGACCATTGCGCGCTTACCAGATGGTCTGCAGACCCCGCTTGGCGAAGGGGGCGGGCTGGTTGCTGGCGGCGAAGGACAGCGAGTACGGCTGGGGCGGGCTTTCCAGCGACAGCATCCACGACTCGCCATCCTCGATGAACCGTTTCGTGGACTGCAACGTGAGCAGCGTGCCATCCTCCTCAGTCGGGCACGGCAGCGCTGGCGACAGGCAACCCTGATCTGCATCACTCATGATATTGCAGAAACGCAGTCGTTTGATCGGGTGCTCGTGATGGAACAGGGACGTATCGTTGAAGATGGCGCGCCGGCAGAACTGGCGGCGCAACCCTCGCGCTACCGTAAACTGCTCATTGCCGAGCAAGAGCTGCGTCATCTGTTGTGGGAAGGCACAAACTGGAAACGCTGGCGGATGCGTGATGGACAGATCGAGTCATCATAGCGCGTCTTCCGTAACAGTGCCTTGCCTGCGTTCGTAAGGGCTCACATTTCTTCGAGGGGTGAGGCATCCTATCCTCCAGTAAGCGATAAGGGCGAGACGCCTCATATCCAGCCTTCCCTTTCTTCCACATACACGGCGGGTACGATAGGCTTCAGCCGGTCACGTATGGGCGAGACGCCTCATATCCAGCCTTCCCTTTCTTCCACATACACGGCGGGTACGATAGGCTTCAGCTGGTCACGTATGGGTGAGATGTTTTATGTCCAGCCTTCCCTTTCTTCCACATACACGGCAGGTACGATAGGCTTCAGCCGGTCACGTATGGGCGAGACGCCTCATATCTAGCCTTCCCTTTCTTCCCCAGATTTATACGATCAGAACCGGTATGCTCCCCCATCCGGCGGGTTGCGGGCGTTTATGGAACCGTTTTTTCATGCTCCTGTTGTGTTGCTTCCCTGGCACACGTTATAATGGCTGATCTGAGCGGAAATATCCCAATCCGGTACAATGCCCGCTATGTTCAACTCACAGAAATGCTCCAATTAACACCATGACTGAATGGCATGTTCAACTCCTCGGTGGTTTCGACGTTCGTCGAAACAATATCTCACGTAGTGGTGCGTTTCAAACCGACAGCGCTCGCTTACTGTTTACGTGGCTCTGCTTTCATCAACATTACCCCGTGCGGCGTGAGACGTTGACAGCATTATTGTGGCCAGATTGTTCGCACACGGCAGCGCACAACACCCTGCGCGTGACCCTCAGTCGCATCCGTCACGCACTTGGCGACAGTCGGAATGTGCTGTGTACTGACACCCAGACTGTGACACTGGCGCTGCCCAAGACGTGGACGATCGACGCGCTGTGCTTCAAACAGGCGGTCGCGGCGATGCACAGTCACCTGCATCGCACGCCGGCAGGCTGCCCAGACTGCCTGACACATTTGCGTCGGGCTGCTGCGCTCTATCGGGGTCGGTTTTTAGCAGGATTAGCGTCGGAGAGTGAGACATTTCAGGTATGGGCTGATCATCAGGAAAACGAGATCGATCATGCAGCAGTAGAAGTCTTTGGTCATCTGGCTGAACACGCCTTGCGGACGCACGACTGGCTCGCGACGCAGACATATGCCAGGCAACAACTGTATCTCGAACCGTGGTGTGAGTCGGCGCATCGGCAACTGATGCTGGCACTTGCGCATCAGGGACGGCGCACAACGGCTCTGGCTCACTATCGTACCTGTTGTACCATTTTGCAACGCGAATTTGGAGTCGAACCGGAGCCCGATACCCGGCGTGTGTATGAATTGATCCGCGCCGGTCATGGGTATGCTTCTCCATCGCTCGCCCTCTCGTCCTGCCGACAGGCGGTCGCGATTGATCGATTACCTCTGATCGGGCGTGAGAGTGAGATAGCAGCGTTGAGCAACCTGATGAATCACCCTGACACGCAACTGATCAGCGTCATTGGCGCTGGCGGCATCGGCAAGACCCGGCTGGCAATTCGGGTCGCCCAGCAGATGCGAAGCGCTTTTCGCGACGGTGTGCGCTATGTGTTTTTGCACCCGGAAAAAGGTGCAGTCCCATCAGGTGATTCCATCAGGCATCTGGCCCAATGTATCGCTGACGCCTGCCAGATCGATCTGAAAGATCGTCATTCATTGCCTGTCCAGGTGATCGATGCCTTTAAGACGCGCGCCTGTCTGCTGGTGTTGGATGGTTTCGAACACGTGGCAGCGGCGAACCTCTTTTTAGAAGAACTGCTCGAAGCAGCGCCTGACTGCGCTGCACTGGTGACGTCGCGGCAGCGTTTGTATCTCCGCCGTGAGCACGTGCTGAAACTGGGTCCGCTCTCTACCAGATCGGACTGTGAGCGCTACAGTCCAGGCGCTCAACTCTTTGTTACTCTGGCAGGCCGGAGTGGTACGACTATTACCGATGAAGGTTCGCTGGGTGAAGTAGAGCGTATTTGCACGATTCTGTCCGGTATTCCGCTCGGGATCGAACTGGCTGCCGCCTGTCTCACCAGCATCGATCTGCCAACCCTGCGCCAGCATGTGCAGCGCAGTTTTGACGCATTGAGCAACCGGCTGGCTGATTTGCCCATCCGTCATCACAGCCTGGACGCTGTTTTGGAGTCGACATGGCAGACGCTCAGCGCTGCAGGTCAGCAGGCGCTCGCCGCGTTGAGCGTTGTGCATACTCCTTGTCCACTGGATGCTGCGCTGGCAATCGCCGGGCACGCACAGGCTCTTGCAGAACTATTTGAGATGGCGCTGGTTCATCATTTGGACGATGGCAATGTCTGGATTCACGACCATGTGTGCCGGTTTGCTGGCAAGAAGCTGACCAGTAGATTTAATGATACGTTCATCGACGAGGCGCATCGACGTCACGCCAGCTGGTTTTTGCGCTGGTTAGGCGACTCCTATCATTACCTGTACGATGCCAGGGGTTTTCCTGTTCGCGAGCGGCTGATGTCCAGCCTGAGCGATCTGGAGGCGGCATGGCACTGGGCGCTTACCCATGGCGAATGGAACTGGGTGGCAGATGCAGTGTTCACCTACGAAGATCTCCATCATCTGAGCAGACGACCTGGCAATGGAATGGAATGCATTCATCGGAGCCTGGTGTATGTGAACATTCCAGACCAGCCGTCCGCCTGTCGGCTACGTGTGTGCCTGTTGATTGCGTATGCCGGTTTGCAACGATACCACCATCGTGGCGCCGAGATCGAAGCCATGCTGCGAGAAGCGGTGGATCTGGCTGCACACATTGCTGACCCCTTATTGCAGATGCTGGCGTTGATCCGCCTTAGTCTCTGGCAATCTGCCGAAGGAAAGTATGAGGAGGGGCGAACCACGTTGACTCAGGTTAGCGCATTGTGTGCACGTCAACACGCCAGCGAAGCGACCATCGACGCAATGTGCATCGAGATTGTAAACCGGCGCAGGGTGAGCAACCTCGATCGTGATAGCAGGCATGTTGTGCAGGCTGAGGATCATGCCGGCAACGCCTCGCAGACTGTTGTCCAGATCAGTAGTGATTTCGTTGCGTCCCGAGGTTTCGAGACGTTGGGCAGTGCCATTAGTGCGCCGGATAGAGATAGATGTGATGAAGCGGAAGGTGATCTCAGTGAGTTGCTTGAACTCTACCGACATCTGCGCATGGTCTATCAGCAAGCCAGGGCAAGGCGCAACGTCATGTGACAGATGCTCAATGGCGCGTTTTTGTTCTCACCCCAGCCCTCTCCCTCACGGTCAGAACTCTGTTGGGGATCTGCGGCGTGCCGCGACCGGTGTTGGTGGGCACGGCACGTGGTGGTGGTGGGCACGGCACGTGGTGATGGTGGGCACGGCACGTGGTTCTGATGGGCACGGCACCGCCGTGCCCCTACCATTTCCCCGTTGGAATACGGCACGCGGTGGTGGTGGGCACGGCACGCGGTGGTGGTGGGCACGGCACGTGGTTCTGATGGGCACGGCACCGCCGTGCCCCTACCATTTCCCCGTTGGGATACGGCACGCGGTTCTGATGGGCACGGCACGCGGTGGTGGTGGGCACGGCACGTGGTTCTGATGGGCACGGCACCGCCGTGCCCCTACC